>Ga0247765_1000592_pt1 | contig 26425 bp, 20 predicted proteins | sample UWRJL106311C6_FD_179949 | JGI IMG/M metagenome (GOLD analysis project Ga0247765, IMG submission 179949) | Plant litter microbial communities from Arlington Agricultural Research Station in Wisconsin, United States - UWRJ-L106-311C-6 | ecosystem: Environmental > Terrestrial > Plant litter >...
TGAGAATGATACAGAATGTTCCAGAACAGGGGGGGGGCCAGAACAGGGGGGGTCAACTTATCCTCTATCCAGTCAACTACGAAACATCACTCTTCGATTCCCCATCCTCCGCTAGACAGCTTGAGTTTGTTTCTCTATCCACTCACAAAATCACATACACACTCCTGTCCCCGAAACCACCCAAGAAACCCAAGCAACAGCATGGATGACATGTATTTCAACGACACATATGTATTGGTGGCATGGATATCGACGATACGCCCCCTAGGTACAACTGGGAAGGGGAATCCGTCCAAGAGGCCCAGCAGCGGGTACGGGATACTTAAGCAGAGGGCGTCCCCTTCTTCACCATACCGGATTTGCGGCGTGTGTGAGAGCAACTAAAAAAATCTCGAAACCTCCGGAGGGCCCGCCCATGTCACGGTGAAGCGCATTGACGGGCAAAAAGTCAAGCTGGGCCCGTTCAAGCACCCGGAGGGGGATATGCACGAGGCCCAACGTATCGGCGTCGGCCTCAAGTGCTATGAGGTATTTTTTGGAGAAAGAGAGGACAAAACTGGTTGCGTAAGTCTGGTCCGATCTAGTCTGTCTCTATTTCTACTAATTTCTTTCTCTCTCTCTTTTATTCTTCTTCTTTTCATTTAGGGTACCAAGCATCTCGTAGAACTCGGTCAGGGACATGATAAAATATAGCTCATATCAGTCATGCGACTCCATGTTCCTGCCGGTCAGAGTCGTGTACGTGCTCCGGAGACGCTACGCGAAAACGGGAGAGGTCCTACACAATGATCGGGACATGGGTCAGTCCCTGTATGAGAAGATTACCAAAGAGATTCGAGAAATCCCTCGAGAGGTGGAAAGCCAGCCAAACACGCCGTAGGCTCGAGACTGCACTCAAGTCGGCTTTTGACCGGGGCGTGGTTCCCCCCCCTGCACAAGATCATGGGCATTGGCTTATCCTCGCTCATCTGGGGCGGTAGCTTTAACGAACGCTCGGCATGTCAGCACTCGATGATGTCTACCCTGCGCGACTTTTTTTGCTGGGGGAGAAGGCCGCAGTGGCCCCCTGTGTCTGATCCAGGACCCGCTATACGAAAACCCAGACCAGATCATTTTTGACAAGATGCACCTGCGCGTCGTTCGCGACCCGCAGTGTTTCCTCGAGATGGACCATCTATCCATCGTCGTCTCGGACTCGTCGTCATCGAATATTCCCGTCCAGGATATCACTGTCGATATTGCTCGGCCGGCCATGATGATCTGGGACGACGCCGGGGTCGAGCTGGGGAAGAAGCTTCAGTCAGACATGGCGGATCCCATCTCACCGAGGTTGGCCAAGGAATATGATAGGTTTGATTTTTGCGCGGGGGAGAATTGCGACAGCTCAGGGGTTGCTGGGCTAGCTTTTTACATTCGTCGCTGGTGTTACGCATTATGAAAGGAGAGGAAGTGTAGCTCTGTTTGTTTTGTGCGACGACAGCACCGGGTTAGGGGGGGGGGGTCTTTTAAGCCGTTGTGGGGCCGCTCGTTGACGGCTCCTCAAGCTCAGGCCACTTGAGAAAAAAACCGTTAGTTGCTCAATATAACTTTATCAACTGCTTCCCTATTTAAGCTGCGAAAAGGCCTGTTCTTTGCTTATTGACTTGACGGTTTATTTGCTTTGAGCGGCTGATTTGCAGATAAGTGGCTCGAACGGGCCATATGCTAGCAGGTCCTGGGGTGCACAGGGGGGTCCAAACGCGCCGTGGGGGGTCAAGAAGTAGAGGAAGGAGCACTCTATTACTACAGCAAGAACTACCTAACTATCCTGACCTGACTGCCCTGGCTGCCCTGAGTCCCCTGCCCTGGTTACTGCGCTGTGTGTGTGTGGCCGGCCCTGTATAGTTACGTGGGTCAGTCTGGAAGCTGCAAATTAGGGGTGTCAAAGATCTACATACCTTACTTGCGTGCGTGCGTGCGTACGTGCGTGCGGAAGCCTGGCGTGTGGTTAGTCTACGAAAATAAAAGCAGTGCCTTCGTACCTTGTGCGATGGTATTTGCAGGGCGGTGATGGTGGTGGTGGTGGTAGGTTGAAGAAAATTCTGACTTTGGCAGAGACCTTTGCCTTTTGATGGCAGGAGGGTTGGCCTGTTGGCCGTAAAAGGCAGGTACGACCACTCAATAAGCCGGCAAGATCCGGCTCAACTATTTAAGCAGCTCACGACGGTGAGCGCCTCGCACAGGCCACTGGCTACCTGGAAGCATCAGGTGGCGGACGTATGTCGGGCGATTCCAAGAGAGAAATGCCGCACGCCCAACGGCGTCAGCGCCTGGACTGCTTGCGAGCCCGAATCCTATGGGATGGAGATTTTTTCTTTTGGGCTGGCCGGTATGCAGTGCGGCCTAATGTTATCTCAGCGCGTAAACGCGGGGTTGAGCGCAACCCCGCTTCGCGTTTCAACGGAGGAACTCGCGAAGTTCAATGCCCACGCCGTCAGCGTGTATTCCTCATCCTGTGAACGGAGGCAACGCGGTACAAGATGGCAAATTTTGCGCAGTGGCGCGCATTTTTCCAGCCCACCAAACTTGACATCATTGGCGACTTCGCCGGCAAAAGTCTGTTTGGCATCCACGGGGAAGCGCTCCTGGCCCATTGCGTCAACAGCGCCGGCGTCGATTTTGGCTGCAAGTTGATTCCCCCTTCCTCGCTACACCCTAAGACTAAAACTCTCTGCTACAGATGGATTCCAGCTTCTGCATGCAGTCCATGCCGTCGAGACGCTTCTTGCGAAGTTGAAGGACCGTGGCTGCGTCTTCCACGTCCTCTGGTTCAGCGACGAGGCCGACATTTGCATCCCTGCCCAGCTCCAAGAGTCATCCTCGCTCGTCAGCAAGTACCATCTTACGCGAGAAGTCCTCATTCAACACCTATCACGCCCCTTTGACTTTGGAGACGGCCACTCTACAAGTCTCAGCCACCTATTTCCGGGTCTCGAGAGCAACTCCTTCCGCAGATATCTCGAAGGCAACCGCCTCCGCTTTTTCCTCGGATCCGACGCGCACACCGGAAGCGGTAGTAAACTGGGTTGCGAAACACCCCTCGGAATGCTGTACCGTGTCGCTTCTGCTGGGTATCATGTTGCCGTTATCGAGGAGATCGAGTTCAAAAGCTCCAAAGTTTGATGCCCAACCCCCGGCATTCCGAGCTCAACTCGATGCTAATCAGCTGCTTCTTACAGGTATACCTGCCAGTAGCAAGCCCCGGCGCCGAATTAAAGCCCATCCATGAAAGAGACTACCCAGATGCCCAGGCCGATCCGCCGTCCGCCACGCAGGCGATGTTGAAGATTATGAAGAAGCTTGACGCACTCGACGCGGCCCGAGATCTCACAGCTAGAGAATTCATTTCGCTGTCTGCACTCGCATCTGTACTGTTATCTCCCCTAGATGCAGACATCCGAGAGGAAATCACGGATGGTATCCCCCGCCACAAACAAACCGTGGCTCTTCTTCTTCATCTCTCCGCCCTTCGCCACTGCAGTCTCGAGCACCGGAGCTTTGCCAAAGAGGGCCAAGTCGGAGCTATGGATACTGGAAGCCGTTTCCTGACTAACTTCTTTGACGCTGCTCAAGCCGGACTCGCGTATTGGTTCAGTGCAGACTTTGCGGACCGAAGATGGGACGCCTTCGATTTGTTTGATGGGCGCCTTTTCATCAATATTTCCGCCTGGCTGGAATCTGATGCCACCATTCCTTGTCGATTGTCACTGAGGACCATGCAAATGGCGAAGCTCGTTGACGAACTAGGCAACGCCAATACGGTAGACGCACTGTCTAGCATTCCGCTTCAAACTGACGGAGCCGCGGGTATAGCCAACCCCATAGGGCCACACATTGGGAACCAGCCACCCGAAATAGCGCCATCAGTTCTCCCATTCAATCACCCGATCATGGACCAGTTCCTTGAAGACGTGTGGCTCCGCCTGAATAAAAATATCACCACCTCCCCCGTGTTGGGCAAAATTTTTCAAGAATTGCAGCACTGGCATAATGCGCACAAACCTCTCGACCCCAAGCATGTCGCCAAACCTTTGGACTTCCGTGCGGCAAGGAGGTACCAAAGGCTCATGGCGGGCACGTTAGAGTACGCGGCGAGCCTGACAGGTACTTCTGGCAAGGTCTTGGAGCCCGAGGTCATCATCACTCTTCAACAGATGGGGAACGGGAAGAAGAAATCTCTGCCGAAGCACGCTGCAAGCACGCCGAAGAGAAAGGGGGCACGGACAGACGAGAGCGCCCAAAAGAGCAATAAGCAAAAGGCCCTTGAAGAAGGAGATGCCCGGAAGCAGGAGAAGCTTGCTGTTCTCTGTCGGTCAGCGGCCGCAGTATGGAGAGAGCGATGCGTGGAGTTCGAGAACCAGCCCTCCTTGGTCAAACGCTTTCTCCAGGTTGAGACGTATCTAGCGTCCTTGCCTCCGGCCCACGAGCAGATTATCGGCTCCGAGGTGCTGGTATATCTCGTAAATGTGCTCTTGCAGTTACGAAGAAGCCCGAAGACGCCAAAATCGGCTGGTTAGTAAGCCCGTCTTCGAAAGATCAGTATTTTACGCTAACTAAGGATCATTCTGTGTAAACAGTCCCTGCCCTCGTTGCTATGCTTTGGGCTAAACTCACTGACAGTCACAAGCTCCCTCTAACCGAGCAAGTCGCGGCTTGGATTAGTGTGGTTGAGCAAGCTCTGCAGACGGCCTCTGGGCGGCTGACGGCTGCACCAGATATTGCTAAACGGCCGTTATGTTTCGATCCTGTCGACATGGGAGGCGTGAAGCTGATCCCTACCGGAGCGACAGCTGTCGAATTTGTTTTGGAGCACTGCGGGCCCTATCTCGAGAGAAGCTTCGACTCGGCTCCTGACACTCGTGTCCCTTCATTCCAACCCGACGCGTGGCAGCGCAAGGTCCTTGATGCTATTGACGCAAATAGAAGCGTGCTCGCCGTTGCGCCGACATCTGCGGGCAAGACATTTATCTCGTTCTACGCCATGAAGAAGGTGCTACAAGCCAACGACGATGATGTGTTGGTGTATGTAGCGCCGACCAAGGCGCTTGTCAACCAAGTCGCCGCTGAAGTGCAGGCGCGTTTCTCCAAGAAGTACGGGAACCTCAAGGGCCGATCTGTCTGGGCTATCTACACCAGGGACTACCGTATCAACAGTGTCAAGGGATGCCAGATCCTCGTAACAGTCCCCTCGATGCTCCAGATCCTTCTGCTAGCCCCCTCTAATGCCAAGAGGCCGCAGGACTTCTCCCGCCGCATAAAGCGCATCATTTTTGACGAAGTCCACTGCATCGGACAATCCGACGAGGGTGTCATCTGGGAACAGCTTCTACTTCTCGCCCCCTGTCCTATCATCGCTCTCTCAGCTACAATTGCGAATCCGCAGGAGTTCAAGCTGTGGCTGCAGCGGTCACAAGCAGTCAAGGGCTTTGACCTTGAGATGATTGTACATTCATCACGGTATTCCGATCTTCGCCAGTTCATCCACGACCCGCTTCCCGCCGTATCCGAATTCATCGGCCTTGCACCGGTTGAGCGGGTCCCTTTGCCCGGTCTGGACGCAGAATTGGATACGAAGCCTGGGCTCAGCAGCAGGGAAAGCACGCCATTCCTGTTTGTCCACCCGGTCGGCAGCCTGAGCAGGGACTGGGGCTCGCTGAACGATGTCAGCCTTGAGCCGAGGGACTGTCTCGGTCTCTGGAGGTGCATGAAAAAGCTTGAGAATGCTGAGTATGCACTACCCTTATCTCTGGATCCCAACAACACGTTTCCGGCACCGGCTGCTATTGGGAAGGCCGCTGTCGTGCAATGGGAGACGGCGCTCAAGGCCGAGCTGGCCAAGTGGATGGCCGATCCGGGATCTCCGTTCGAAGAACTGAAGGAACAGATGCGCGGCAAGCGGTTTCTGACGCTGTTGAGAGCTTATTACAACACGAAAGGGAAGGCTACGCACTCCATCGAAGGCGAAACCCACCAAGACACGACCGCAACGGGGCCGCTGGTGTCGAGCCGTTCGCATCTCGCCCTTGTGACTGATCTTCGTGAAAGGGGCGCCCTCCCGGCAATTTTGTTCAACTACGACCGCAACCTTTGCGAGTCGATCGCCTCTCAGATTCTGACTCCTTTGGAAGAGGCTGAGAAAAAGTACCAGGCTACGAATCCGACCTGGATTGAGAAAATGCAAGCCTATCAAAACTGGATCCGTTCTACTGAGACGAGCGCCAAGTCTTCCCGAGAGCGGTCGGTGTACATCGACAAGAGCCTTGGGAAGGCGGAGTTGGAACGTGAGGCCGCGAATCGAGAGGTTAGCAAATGGGAGAGCTTCGATCCAGACGCACCACTTGCCCAATTCAGTTTTGCAGACACAAGAAAAGCGTCGAAAGGAGAGGTAAAAGAGCGAATTCGGTCGATATATAGTGATTCGGTCCGTCCTTGGCTGATCAAGGCGCTATATCGCGGGATCGGCGTGCATCATGCCGGCATGAACCGCCAGTATCGGCAGGTGTACGTTTTCCAGCTTGCAGCCAGCTGCGCCGCATGGTAGTTTGCTAACTGATGCAGTGTCGAAATGCTCTTCCGGAAGGGATTTTTAACCGTCGTCATCGCTACAGGGACTCTCTCCATGGGTATCAACATGCCATGCAAAACTGTCGTCTTTACCGGTGACTCGGTCTACCTGAGCGCCCTCAACTTCCGCCAGGCGTCGGGTCGCGCAGGCCGCCGTGGCTTCGACCTGCTCGGCAACGTCGTGTTCCATGAAATCGCACCGCACCGCGTGCTCGAGATCATGTCGGCCAAGCTCCCCGACCTGCGCGGCCAGTTCTCCACGTCGGTGACTTTGATTTTGCGGCTCTTCATCTTGCTGAACGGGACCGACAACTCCGACTTTGCCGCCGGCGTCGTCAAGGCGTTGCTCACGCAAAACTGGCTCTACCTTGGCGGGCCCGACGCCAAGATGTCCATCGTCCACCATCTCCGCTTCTCAATCGACTACCTGCGCCGCCAGGACCTACTCTCGGCTGCGGGGGCGCCGCTAAACTTTTCCGGACTGATCAGTCACCTTTACTACACCGAGTCGGCGGCGTTCGGTTTTCACGCACTATTACGCGAGGGCTACCTCCACAACGCTTGTGCCGCCTACTCGCGAGACATGGACGCTGCCCGGTGGCGCGACATGGCGCTTCAGCTCGTCCTGACACTTAGTCACCTCTTTGTGCGCCAACCCTGTCCCGACCCAAAAGCGGCACTACCACCCTTACCTCCGCACGCCCACGCCATTCTCGTCCGCCACAACGCCGAGATCGTCGAGACCTACCGCGACTACGTCCGCTCCTATGCTACGCAACACCTCGCCAACATGCCTGACAATAACCTCCCTCTCACGCACCACACCGTTGCCCCCAAACCTGACCAAGTCATAGCTCTACCACTGCCGCATTTGCCCCCCGTGATAGTCCGCTCTCCGTTCTCCGCTCTCTCGGGTCTCACCGACAGCTACTTCACCTCGGTACACGACCTCTGCTCAACCGTACGCGCCGGCGTGTCCCTCGAGTCAAGCATTGTGCCTAGCGTGGCTCTGGATTCCCAATCGCCTCGGAAGTCGAATTCGTACCTGTTGGACTTCTTCAAGCACGGTGACAAGACCAGCCTGGAGCGCGAAAATGGGATCCGCGCTGGGGACGTGTGGTTCCGGCTGAAGGACTTCTCGCTTGTGCTCGCGAGTATCGTAGCGAGCCTGGAGGAGTTTTTGAGGCCTGGCGGTGGTGGGTATCTTGACCAGGACACGGCGGAGGCGGGGGATTACGGTTATGATGAGGAGAGTGGTGCAGCTGTCACGGACTGGGCCGGAGTGGAGGATAAGGAGAAAGTTTTGGCTGTTGACGAAGGAAATAGTGAGAATCGCAAGGAAGGGGGAATCAAGGAGGAGAAGAAAAAGAAGAAGAAGAGGCCGGTGGCGGATTCGTGGGAGGATGAAGAGACCTCCGAGTCTGATTCGGAAATAGAAGCTCAACGGCGCCGGGGAACAGAATGTCAGGAGGATAACGAGGCCGAGGATGAAGATATGGTGTGGTTCAACCAAGGGCAGGATCAGAGCCTTTTGAAGGTTTATGAGGCACTGAAGAGGGTGCAAATGGAGTTTAACGAGAAGTTCGTCGAGATGTGGGCTTAGCCACACATTCCCGTAGGTCGGTATTTTCACTCCTGCTATTAAAACATAACTGCCGGGATTGCTTGAGGATACAACCAGAACGAGGGGGAAGCTAGATGCACTGAAAGCCTGGGAGAAGCCAACGGTTGAATGTACAGAGGCCTCGCAGTGGGATAGGTAACGCAGTCAAATACAATGTCGATTTGAAGTTGGGTTTTGTTCGATCTACCTAAGCGCCTCCCCCGTTGTATTACTCATTGCCTCTGGCAATCCAATTTTCTCTCAGGAGAGGTCAGCGCTGCATTTGCTGGGTCTAGAAATGTTGAACCGCGTCCCCCTGTATCGTCAACCCCTGAGGCTCGTTCTCTTACCAGTGCTTTTTTTTTTTTTGTGACAATGAAAACCCAAACGAAAGTGGAAGAACCGCAATACCATTATCCTGACCATTACCGCTCCACGTCGTCAACACCAGCAAGCACTAGCCCTCTAATTCTTACACAGCATTTTGTACCTATCCAGTTCACCATCTGTCAATCTTATCCTTATTGGGGAATCCTTCCACCTTAGCTCACCCTAGATCGAACGAAAAAGGAAATTCCGTGTGCTCAGATTCGTCGTAGACAACTAGGTAGGCTGTTTCCGACTAGCGAGTATGATGGGTGAAGAGAGGTGATTGCAAAAGTGTAGCGGGAATCATACAGAGTAACTTGTAGCAGGGAAAGAAGGGATACATCTCAAGAGACCATATTGGTTCCAGTCACATGCGCCTACACAATCCTACATCAACATGCATTCCTCCTAGATATCGCTTAGAGAGCTCTAGGACCGACAACTGGCTGCTCAGCCCCCGCCATATTAAAATCCCATTGCAGTTTGCGGGGGTCCCGTCCTTTGTATCTCTTTAGCCTAATCCTACCATCTGCCATGCTACCTACCCTCTTGCCAGCGATGAACTGAAATGGCTTAGATAAACTAGACTCGGGGTTTAAAAGGCGTGACAGGGTCGAATGAACCTGACTCAACTTCTTACCTTGTTACCCTCTCTTGAATACCTACCTATCGATCTACTAGGTAGCTAAGGCATTGACTCTAATTCCAGGGGTAATTACCTCCCGAGTTGAGTTGAGTTGCCGCTCTTGGAGATTTCTTTTTTTTTTTTTCCCTCTCCTGGCTCTCTGGTGAGAGAACAAACCCGGCATCGAGCGTTCACGAAAAAATGGTTTCCTGCAAAGCTATCCTGCTCGTGTGCAGCGCCAGCACAGTGGTGAACACGCTCGCCATCATTACCGGTCCCCCTTTTCCGTCCTCCTCCTTCCTGGAAAGAAGAAAAAACATGAACACGGCCCCCGGAAACGGCACGCATAATAACTTCTTTTACAATTTCTGGACCGACGGCATCGGCAATGTGACCTACGCCAACTCGGCCAACGGTTCCTATTCTGTCCAATGGAGTAAGTGTAATAACTTTCTCGGCGGAAAAGGGTGGAGCCCCGGAATCGAGAATAAGAATATCACGTACAATGCGACGAAATTTAGCACGAATGGCGACGCCATGTTGTCTGTCTATGGATGGACGCGGGATCCCCGAGTCGAGTTTTATATTGTGGAGAACTGGGGGTCTTGGAATCCGGCTTTACAGTTTGGTAGAGTGAGAGATTTACTGGAAGTGGACAACGGAGGTGGGAGATATGGCATTGGTGTGGTGAGAGTGGTTCGAAATGCGTTGGGTCCGGATGTTTGGACGCAAGTGTGGTCGGTGAGAGAGACGAGAAGACTCGCAGGGACGGTGAATATGAAAGGCCATATGGATGCTTGGAGAGACAAGTTGGGGATAGATATGGGTACGGTGCAATTTCAGATCGTGGCGACGGAGGCGTATCGGAGCAGTGGGGAGGCAGAGGTTACAGTCAACGATTAGCACGTGTTATGCTTACCCCGAATTATAATGTAGCTGAGGGCTTGCCACGATATTAGGCTTGATTTATCAGTCAACTTAGCCTTGCGTAGCTATCTAATATCTGCCCTTACAGACGTGCTCATTGTACAACTAGAGCTAGCTCCCAAGGTAGCCCTTGTCCGTTTCTCTCAGTCAGGCTTGATATATCGTATAAATACTCAATTTTCTATCTAGCAGTATTCCTCATACCAAATTCATCCGGCCCCTAAAAGATTGCCGCGGCCTCTTTGGGCCGCTTCCGTTTCATTGTCACCGAGTTGACCATGTTCTCTCTAACATTTTCTACCGAGACACGTCTTCATAAAGAGCAATACTACCACCCCTTAAATACCATCGTATTTCCATCATCTATGGGAGACGATTCATCCATTTCGCTCGAATCATCATCTCTTGTCTCACAGCACATGCGGTTTCTAACCGAAATCGCTATAGATACCGTTGGGTCCGCAGAATAATCTTTGCCATCATCAGGATCCGGAAGTCGATTGCACCGAATTAGGAAAACTTTGAGATCGTAAGGAAACAAGGCCGCACGCGGCAATATATCAACCAGGCGATCAAAATAGTCTGATGCCTTGTGTTGTGGGGGCGCTGACGCAAGGGCTGTGGGGAAAATTGCGGCCCTAAGAGAATATTCATGGACAGATTGGGGTCGTCTTTCGGTGGTAAAATGACGAATTACGAGAAGAATTGCGTCAGTTTCAGATGCAAACTTTATCGTCAGGTCCAAGGATCTGTCAGGCTTGCCTTCGACCAACATCTTGTTGTTGCCGTTTTGCTCCACTCGAAAGACTGAATCAGAGCAGTATTCAATCTGCCTATAACCACAGTTGTGAAGACGCTCTGTCTCCAGGTAGAATCTGGGGCGCTTTGCATGCCAGATTCCTAACGAACGAAGTGAATTTCTGTCTTCTTCGGAAACATCAAACGGTGGCATTGAGATGCTGATAGTTGCTAGAGTCAAGAACAGAAAATCTCGGTCCTTAAGACGGACGTCAACGATGGCGCTGCTACCAAGGCGCTCATAACGACCGTCACGGCGCGATAATACGTAGATGCCGAGAAATTGCCGACTGGCGGGCCGTCGGCATGGGAGAATGGCCAGATGTACCTTGGCGTTGGGACGCCTTCTCGATGGAAGACTTGGGCCGACGAGTAAACGAAATTCGCCAACGTTGTCTGAGACTTGTTGGTCATCTCGCGGATTCTCTCTGGTCTTTTTTTGGAGGATTAGAAGGTCCAGTTCATCCTGGGCGTTCTCAACATGCGACCGTGCGAAGCATAATGCACAAGGGGCCATGAAGCTTCTTGCGATCCTTTCGAGGACCAACGAAGGTTTTAAGAGGTTCCGATCGTGTACCCCAATAACCTGACGCGAGGCCGTGATAGTGAATGGGTTGCAGTCGAACCAGAAGAACATGGATGGATCCCGTTTTGTAACCCATATCTCGGTTTGGAGCCGGTAGAACGCCCTTTCTCCGCCTTCTCCATATAGAATGGGTAGGCTAACACCAAAAATCCCAAATAGCGAATAAGCCATATCTTCTTCCCTTGTTGTTTTCCTTCTGGAAGCCCATGAAAATCGAGTTGCGACATTGCATTGGCTAACCTCGGCGAGGCTGCCTGATGTCAGGATGATGCCTTTGATTCCTGTCAGGCGGCTGATGTTTGAGGCAAACTGAGCCCGGTCCCCGATGAGGTTCCATGAGTGATCATAAAACAACAATTGTTTTGGTGCAATCAGTTCTTGCAGTGTCCACCCTCTTTCGAACCACCTTGACCTCCTCAATGTACTTGTCATGTCACCACCTGCGTGTTGGGCGAAGTCGACATCAGACAAGTATGCAAGACATACATCAGCGTTCCGATAATATTTGAACATCGAGTTTATCGTTTCCGAGAGCTCGGCGCTGCTGGATTTGTCGATACAGCAAGTGTCGATCCATACGTACGAAAAGCCAAGATCTCGAGCCTCACTGCAGCATCCCTGAACTTTTCCCCATCCCTTCTTAGCCTCGAATGGCTGGAAAGGCGATGCGGGGGACAGGGTTGGGGATTCGAGTAGATGCTGGTCGCCCATGATATGCTGGCGCAGGTTATTAATCGTATATTCCATCTGTTGAATCTGACGACGAAGAGGGGATCCTTGCAGATCGTCGAAAAGTACTTCTTCTTCACCCCATGTGTGCGATAAGATTGCGTAAGGTGGAGTATCGTGCGAGGTGCCAAAGTACTCGAGTGCGTAAGTCTGGACGTTGAGTAGCCTGATAGGCATTTTTGACGGCTGCAGAGCTCTTACAAAGAAGGGAAAGCTAGCGAAAATCAAATGAAGAGGAAGCTTTACAAGTTTGGAAATGTTTGTTTCTGTTCGTTTTGTTAGCCAGTCGCTCTTGCTTAGCCCTTGAGGCTTTTTGTACGCGGGGTAAGATTTGTTTGAAGAGAAGAGGGCGCTCGGTGTTTAGTTTTTCCGGGGGTGTTTTGCGTACCTGTGATTAGTTACAATTTGAACGCCAATGAGGAGCACACGTGGCTAGGTACCTCCCTAGGCTTCCTGCCTTGCAGTCTTGCAGCCAACTTGGGTGCAAGGTGTAGCACAAGGCTTTTTGGACAAGGCTCCCCCCGCCCCCACAATAGGCAGACTTTACCACCACCTCGTGATTTTGGCTCGACCCAATGCGCTTACAACAGGTATTCAATTACAACAAGTCGCTGTGCGTTGCGGCTCTCTTTGCTCCAACCCGTGACCGCATTATGACGCTTTTTAAGCTGGTTATAGCCCCGAATTCTAATCAGCAATCCAGACTACCCGTCTGTCTGCAGAGCATTCCTTCATGAAGATAGGTACATGGAATGATGTTTAGCAGGCGGATGCCCCCGCAAAACTAGATTCTTCGATGGCTGAGTTTATCAACAACTCGTTAGACTGTTAGCAAAGAGCAAAAACATAAGGTAGGTACCTAAGAGACTCAACTTACGGTTTTAGGTAAGACAAGGTGGAAGTGCTACTGTTGGTGTAAAGGTAACGGATCCGATGGTGCTGTTGTGGGTTGAAATGGTTGACTGGCAGGCAGCAGTGGAAGAGTTTATCTATATGGCGACTCTGAGCGCCACCTTGCTGAGCCGTGACACCCCTCGAGGTCAACGACACAGGTTGCGCCGGGGCAGCTGGTGCGCCATCACTGGAGCAGCAAGCACCTGATGCCCCGCGCGAGTCTGGCCATAAAACATCATGTACGTTATGACCCACTACTGCTCGCCAAGGTTGGGTATGGGTTGGGAACTCGGATATCGTCGAGGACTTTGGCGCCAAGGTCATCACCGGTAGACTAGATTTATCGAGACGGAGGTGAAGCAAGCTGGAGCATCCGTCATGACCAGAACAGGAGGCGAGAGGAGAGAAAAGAGATAGACGATGATACCCTACGGCTCGCATAGTACAAGCTGTATGTAATGCTGTAATCATGTGATATCAAGCTGCGTTCGTGGGGGGTGCTACGGCCGGCTCATTCTCTCATACAATACTAAAAACACCGCTTGCAGGTTCCATCCTTTCCGGTGAAGTAGACGTCAACCTTGCCGTTGTCCCAGGTTACAGCGGCGGGCTGGGTTTCGACGTTGCCGCCCATGGGCTGCCAGTTTTGGCTCCAGGAGCCGTTTTGCCACTTCTTGCGGTAGACGGCATCGTCATCACCCGTAATGTAAACCTCCATGCCGCCATCGACAACAGCCACGTCCGGGGCTGTATCGCTCTTCATGGAGCCGCCCAGGTTCTCCCAAGCCCCCCACCCGGGTAGGGTTGTGCGCGTCGTCTTGTTGGTGGCAGGGTCCAAGGTTATGACCGTCTCGTTCTTGTAGGGCTTGTGCCAGCACGCGCCGTCGCTTCCCTTGACGCAAATGTCCATTCGGCCGTCGGGCCAGCCGCACGCGGCCGGCGTGCTGTCGAGCGACCCGCCCAGCGTCTCCCAGTCTCCCCAGCCGCTCTCCCTCTTGGGGTTCGTCTTCTTGTGCCAGGCCTGGCCGTCGGTGCCGCGGCAGTAGACGCTCTGGTGGCCCGGCCCGTACGTGATGACCTTGGGCGGCCCGTACAGGTAGCCGCCCAGGTTCTGCCACGAGTACCACTGGCCGGCGTCGGACCTGGGCTCGTAGTAGCGCCGCGTCCAACACTGGCCGTCAGTCGCCGACACGTAGACGGCGGCGTGGTCCTCGCCCCATGAACAGCTCGACGGCTCGTACCTCATTTTGCCGCCCATGGCCTGCCACTTGCCCCAGCCGCCGCCGCCACCTCGGTAGTTGTTGTAGGAGCGGTGCCAGGCCTGGCCGTCGCCGCCCTTGCAAAAGACGTGCATGTTCTCGTACCTGCGGCTGCACACGGCGGGCGCCGAGTCGAGGTCGCCGCCCAGGTCTTCCCACGCGCCCCACTGCCTGTACTTCTCCTCCTTGGCGCCCCAGTCACGGTTCTTGTAGTGGCACGTCTTGTCCTTGCTCATGTAGAACAGGTCCATGCGCTGGCCTCCCCACGACACGGGCGCCGGATGGTACTTGTAGTAGCCTGTGCCCCGGAGGTTCTCCCACTGGCCCGGCGTTGCCCGCTTCATTTTTTCCGACGCCAGGTTCCTGGCAGGCGACACGGCGCTGTTGGCGTCAAACACGGACGACGCGGCCGACGACGACCGCCGCGCCGCCGCCGCCATCTCCTGGGGGCTGTTGAAGAAGGCCTCCGAGTGTAGCCCAGGTCGCGCCGCCAAAAAGTCGCCATCCCCACGCGGCGCGTTCCAGTCAACGTGGCTCGCGCGCGCCTCAGGGATGAAGCGCTTGACTATCTTGCGCGGCGACGGCCCCATGGGCTTCGTCGACCATGGCAACCCCACCGCGACCTCGGACGCGCCGAGCAGGAGGACAATGGTGATGCGCATGGTGATAGGTATTTATTGGGCCGGATCAGGTGATGCCTCTCGGGGAAGAGCTTGAAAAGCAAAAACATGAGAAAAGAGGAGATGGCGAGGAGAGCGAAGATAGTTGAGCTTTTTTATATTGCATTTTTTTTCTCTAGATTTACCTTATTACACCTACCTACTTACTTGCCGACGAGGAACTGGACTCGACTTGACGGACATCGTCTACTTTCCCCTTACCTAAATAATTAGCGTAAGGTAGCGAGGCTGGCCCCAATTTCGGATGCACTTTGTGATGCCCCACGACCAACGGGACTTACGAGGTGCATCCGATCAATCCGCGCATACTCACTCATCTGGGCCGTATGGACGAACCCCCCCCTCCCCCCCATGTTTATTGTGTCTGTCTGCTATCCCTAAGATCAGATCAAGATTTTTGCGTGTGTGCGAGCTGAAAGGTGGATATAAAGACAAGAAAGACAGCCGTCGGGCATTGCTTATTGCGTGCCATACTCTATAATACCACCTGCAATCTACGCTGCAGGGACAATACCACTACCGAACCATGAGGCTGATGGCTGGCCAAAGAGCAATATAGGTCGTGTATCGGGGGACGGCACGGGATTGGTCGGCGTTGCCTTTTACCGGAGGGCCCTTTTTTTTCTCCCAGAGTGCCAGGAGGGCAAACAAAACAGTATGCTTCGCGAAGGGCCGAGTCTAGACGGCTGGGACATGCACCTCGACCGATCAGGGCCACACACACCGGAGGTGTGTGGACTTGGGGCGCAGAAACAAGGACGAAAAGAAGGGTGCGGCCCAGACAGACTAGACTAGAGCAGGCCGTCAGTTTAGTAGGTAGACCAGGTATGTGAGGTAAAAAAAAACCTGTTTAACCGAGTCTCTCCACGGGCGCAGAGTCTCACGGATTAGTTCCTAACCGACGGAGCAATGTTAAAACAACGTGAGCGAGAAATGAGAATGGCGAAACACACAGAGGGCTACAAGGCGTGGCGCCGGCCTGGCGCATGCTGACGTTGCCGGGGACTTGACTTAGTCTCCTCGGGGGGAGGGTCTTCATCTCAACTTTTTCAAGATGCAAAGGGAATTGACTGGAGAAAGTATAGACCTGTATTGATCCTTCAGCGTCTGGACCTTAGCATCGTGCAACGCTGAGATTAGCACACTGAGACTACCGCGATCTTAGCAGCATTATAAGATGCTTGAATTGTATTAGTCCAAGTGTATAGATCCCAGAATCCCAAGAGTCTTGAATTTTAGCAGCCTTGGTGCGTAGATCTCGGCATCTTGTTATACTTGGATTAGAGTGTAGGAAGGAATATAATTTAAGCGCCTAAAGTATAATGAGTCCGACTGTTTAGAAAGAAAAAGAAAGAAAGGGAGACTCTCTCTAATGAAGCTAGAAAGCAGCAGTGGAAGACCATAATAAAACAAAAACATCAAAAATCATTCATCCTCGCTCACCGTCTCAAAACTCACTCAGAAGCTGATAACGATTTCCCTAAAACCAATCATACAAATAGGGCAAGCAGAAGATAATAATAATAATAGAAAATAGCTACATTATTGGCTTCAAGTCCCTCACAAGTCTCAGCCGCCCAACACAGGCCTGAAGCAGACGGTAAGTTCCGAATCGCCTTATCACCTGAACATAGACATGCGTACAGCATCGATGATACAGGGAAAGAGATACAATGGATGGGAGGCTTTGCGTAAGAGCATCTTGATAGCGAGTACGAGAACACGTGGAGTAGCGAGGAGCCACCAGATTATGTCTTGCGAACCATTGGCGAACCCTCACTGAGCATCTCAACGATAACAGCTGCGCTTCCCAGATGAACTGTACGGCATTGCCTACCTAGTATAATTATTAGGCTGAAATCGATACAGAGAGCTTGCTCCTCAAAGACATGCTCTGATGTGGCGCTCACGCCTTAATATTCCCTGTCAAAAAGTGCGAATACCCCGTGGGAGGAGAGCACGAGACTTGTTAGTTCCGAGCTTGGAAAATAGCTTTTGTATCACATCTTCATCGCCTCTCGTACGTGTTGCGGGCGCATGTTTCGGCTATAGGTGTGTTCCCATTGAACTCTCGGGGACTGGTTGCCATAGTCGTGTTTTCGACAAGATAACACGTGTTGGGACTGTTCTCCAAGAAAACGCGTGCACGAACTCCGACCTCGGGGGGCCGGCTGAGAGGCCCTGGTCATTGGAGAGAGTCATTGTGAAAGTTGATGTAGATGTCGTATTTTGGTCTTTTCTCGATCCGCCTCGCAAAACCGCGCGTCAAAGATGCAAAAATATTCTTTTTGAGGTCCGAGTGGGGGGATCAAGCCACTGCCAGCCCCGGGAGATGCTGAGGCGCAATGGCCCAAGCACTAACACTAGATTTTAGCGGTGACAGCCTCAGGCTGTTATGGGGCGGTAGCTGAAGCTGACAGCTCATCGTGCAGCGAGACCTGACTTGTGTTTGTATTCCACAGCCAACCGGATGGCGCCACAAAAAGCAGGCAGAGGTTTCGGGGTCAAACTAACCCCCCCCCAAGAGGAGACCCCCGACCTTCTCCACATAACTCAATACAACCGTTCCACACTTGGGGAAATTGCGGTAAATCCAACAAACTTGTCTCAAGTCTGTCAAAACCTCCCTCATCACTTCGGGGCACACGACTTACTTACCGCAGAATGAGGCTTCTTGACGCCAAAAACACATCACTCGTGGCAGCTATCTCTCTATCTACCAACCTCCCAGATGCTTGCTAACAACAACTTAGAGTTACAGCCGCTAGTCCTTCGTTTCCCAGAACCGAGCAGGAAGCATCGGCCTTGCTTTGGCAGTATGCCAGTACAGCAGCAAAACAACTACCGTCCCGGCATAGACAACAACAAATACTACAGACAGCACATGAATCGTGGAACCCATCCGGAAATCGCGTCTCGTAATCGTCTCAAGCGCGAGGGTCCCAGCTAAGCTCAACGCAAACCCCGCCAGAAACAACAAGATAAAGACATGGCTGAGTGACACGCCCATGAGGGTTGATTCGCGGAAGGGGGCGCGAAATTTGATGGCGAGAATAAAGAATGCGACCACCATCAGCCAGTATAGAGGAGGCACTAGGCTCACGACGCAGACACTGGTAAAAGAAATCCGTCAGCGTGTTAAGCGAAACAGCTAATAGCACGTCACTCACGATGTGCAAGTGTCCAACCGATTCACGGGGAAGATAAGGTCGATCAGCCGAGCAAGGGTTATGAGGGCGTAACCGAGTTGCACGACGGCGAACCACTTCATCCATCGCGCCGCCCGCATTACCCTGTTTCGGAAACTGCGTCTGAATAGGCGGACGCCCTTGTCGTCGTACTGGCAGAGCCAGTAGTTGAGAGCTAGATCGGACGGGCGGTCTTGCGGTCCAGGCTGCGAGGTGGTCAATATGGTTTGCTGCGCTGTTGGTGCCTCTGTCCTAAGCTGTGTCGATGACTCCAGACCGGTTTCGACATCAGCACGCCGTTCTTGGGCGGGGACAGGACCTGGCCTATCCGTTTGCTGTTTGTTCTGCTGTTTTTGATACCTCCAGTCAAGTGAGACGAGACTCTTGGATTGGCTTTTCAGTACATGGTCACCGTTCACGGCGGGGATTCCGGCCAACTCTATCGTATCAGACCCATGTTGGCTAGCCATATCACTAGAGCGACAAGTCCAAAAGTGCTAGTTGAGGCAGGTGTTCAGTCCCAGGGTGTATGTACCCTTGTTGTAAGAAGGAAGTGGGAGACTTGCAATTGCGTTGAGCCACGACCGAAATGAAAGGGCGCATCAGAAGTGCTGTCGATCTTTTCTAGTTTCAAAAGTGCAATTTTAGGCATCCACTGCAGCCAAGGGTGACATTTTCTTATCGAATTACCCCGCACGATGTGTCCTCCCATCCAAAGAACTGTAACCAACTACAAATAATACTGCATCAGCCTTCTACAACTCGCCAGGGGTTTGACTGTTAGCTTGGTACAGGGCCGACTGTTAGTGCGTTACGCGAAAGCATCGCAACCAATAACAGTGGGACCCTGTCCGCACTAACAAGTGTAACACCGAGGGATTGAACGTGCTTAGTCACATGACCTACGGCTTCTAAGTCGACGACGAGCTAGAAAAGAATCTATTACGTAGAATCTTAGAGCATACTTTAGAACTAGATTAGATGTATCGAGTGCTCGAAGAGCAATGGTTCTGGTATATTTGCAATGGAAAAATGCTGCAATTGACTTCTTTTGTACGGGGGGTGCTGAGAGAGGGGGGGCTAGCTGCGTACGGGTCGACCAAAGTCTGGCCCATCTTATCTTAACCCCCGCATCCATCATCTTCACCTCCCCATTTCCACTACGAATTGTCCCTAAATCAGCCCACAGATAAACGCTACTCAAAATGAATCTGTGCTCCTCGTGTCAAGATTTCAGCCTTCAGCGTCTGAGCATTCGTTCTGACCCATGGCGCCGACCGCTGTCCGCCGTCCTGGAGGCTAGTAGTAGCGGGTGCCCTTGCTGCACAACAATTCTTAATTGCCTGAGAAATTCTTCCATCAAGTATCATCAAGAAACACCAGACAAGTTACGAGGAAAATTTTCAAACGTGTCTTGGCCCTCTGGTGTACCCGATGTCCGCCGTGGGACGCGGAATATCAAGGACCCGTTCGATTCCCCAGGGACCAGCTGGGTACACATGTTGGCGACCGGCTTCTACAATGAGAGCCGAGGTGCCGGAATAAGCACCCTTAACGTTCTTCTGTCACTCCCGCTTGATCTTTCCGTTGACAAAGGTGTCAAGAAATTCGATGGATTTCTAAGAGGATGTAGTTTCAGCGTCATCGCCGACTATGGTAACCTATCACAGCTTGATTCCTATGTATCGGATTCGCAATACATGAGACTGATGCTTTCTTCTACAGATTCTCCCGCCTGTATGAGTGGAGACGTTCGGAATGCATACAGACATCAGGAGCGAGTGAACGACGAGTACTACTTCCAAAGGATCAATAAATGGCTGGAGTCAGGCTGCTCGTCCTGGTCTCATGATGCATGTGTGGAAACGTTGTCCGGTCGGGAAATCGGCTCAGGCGATACCCTCCTTCCTCGGCGTTGTGTTCGCGTCGCCCCAGCGGAGGGCAGTTCCGATGGATACGGTGTCAAGCCGGTGCTGGTAGAGACGGAAGGCATGACTGGGCGGTACATATGCCTCAGTCACCGGTGGTCACAGCCACAAACCGGGCTGGCGTCAACAGTCCAATCCAACTACCAGCCCCGATGCTTGGGCACCGGCTTCGACAGTCTCCCAAAGCTCTTCAACGATGTCTTTGCTGCGGCGAGCAAGCTTCAAGTATCGTACATCTGGATTGATAGCCTGTGCATCATCCAGGATGATGCCGATGACTGGAAGAGAGAAGCGGCGAGAATGGGCGATTACTACCAGAACGCATTCTTCACCATCGCTACCGCCAGCCCAAACGCAGGGGAAGAGGGGTTGTTTACCGAAATAGAAACCCCTCGTCTTGTACGTCTCCCATACCGAGACCAGGCCGGGGGAGTGAACGGCAGCCTCTACATGCACCCGAATTTCGACAACCGCGGAGCGGCCCTTACAAAGCTCCTTGCGGACAGCGAGCTCTTATCCCGCGGTTGGTATGTACCTATCCGGCAATCCGGTGACCATGACAATAGTTGACGAGAGAGGTTTAGGGTCTTCCAGGAGTGGCTTCTCAGCCGTCGCATAATCTGCTACACCGAGTTGGGCGTGTTCCTTCAGTGTCGATCAGACGGGGAGGTCCTATATGGCGATGAATTTCCCGGCCGGATCGAAAACCGCACTGACGCAGAGCTCGCCGTAAAGTCCAGCCTCCGAGTTAAGCTGCGCAGCGGCGGTGCCGAGTCGATACATTCGTCATGGGAGGAGATTGTCACCCAGTATTCCAAGCGCAAGTTGACGCAGCCAGCCAAGGACCGTGTCATCGCCCTCAGCGTCACGACTAAAGAGTTTGAGTTTGCTTGGCAGCGCGCGCTAGGGTTCGCACTCAGCCATGCGTCGGGCTTGTTCCCGGACAGGATGCGCTCCGGCTTGCTCTGGGAACAGGCCGAGCGGGGCCCACACAGGCGGCTCGACAACTTCCCTACCTGGTCTTGGACGTCGATTGACTCGGGCGTGGTATGGGGTCACCACGCGCCAAACAAGAACGCAAACCGCCTGATAGCCTCCAGAATTTCCACTCGGAAAGATATGTGCGCCTTTGTGGACATCATTCCTGTCCACAGAGCTCAGCTCGGCGAGCTCCACAATGTACTTGGACACGGAGCAACCAGCAGTACTGCTGCTGCTGCCACTGTCGCCACAACTCCAACGAGCACCGCTGCCGCCGCTGCAAAAGGTAAAGCACCAATGCCTTCAATCGGCGTGGACGAGGATAACTTTGCGGTGCTCCGGTTGCGAGCTCGTCTGATTCCCATCCTTGTGAAGGGTTATTTTGCCAGCAAGGAACGGCTCTACGTCGCCACTGACACCAGTGGGCACCCCGCCAGAGATTTTACCTATCACCATGACATGCAGAGGACCGTTGCGGTCCCATCAGCATCTGACCTTCTTGCTGGCTGGGCCTCGCTTGAACACCCGGATTTTCAGGACGACGCAGTGTTTAGTAGTACCGGCCCCTCCATCTATGCGTTGGTGGTATCGGAGCTCCGCATCTCTGGTGATGCTTCTTGGGGGTTAGGATACTTTTCCGGGACGTATAAGGCGTATAATGTCTTGTATGTTGTGGAGACTGATAAACTGGCGGGTGGGTTTGAGAGGGCTGGAAGAGGGGCCATTTTCGGGAAGGAGGCTGAGAGAGCGGTTGAACTCTCGAAAACGCGGGATGTGTGGTTGGTCTGATCTTGACCACGTTTTGAACAAAGAGTACGGAGATGTGAGTTTGATGTGGACGTGATTGGAATACTGCGCTAGTATAGCTGGTAGGTATGCGGGATAAATGGGGCGAGGTTTTTGTGTGTACTCAACTTTGTGTACTATTCTATAAAAATTGGCTAGGATGGTGACACCAGCACTTTGAAGAACATGTAGGTGTTTTCTGTCTACAACCAGAATCAATGAAGAGTCCATTTACCTTGGCGTACAGCATCAACACAGAGCGAAAGTCCTCCAGGGCAGCGACAACAGGCAGCACTACTCAGAAAGGAAGAACTAGACTCTCGGACAAGAAGAAGATGCAATCTTCCAGTACTTGAAGAGCTCGGTGAGTCAATGGCATCGCCCGGCTCTATATTGGAGCATAGTGCCCTTGCGCGAGTGGACTTGAAAGAGTTCAGCCATAACTTAGGCATATAAGTGAGGTAAGCATCAACCGACAAACATCCTGCTAGTTGGGGGGATTCATCTAACGGCGCATAATTGCCAGTATTGCTACCTGGCCATGGATACAGATCGCTTCAAAGTTCTAGATCAATCGCGCTGCGTGACAATTTTTCTTATGGAAGTCACTACAGAAGTAACGTATCACCGGAGAATAGTATAGAAACTATGACGCCGCGAGAAATAACTTTCAAGTTTTACAAATCACAACCGTCCCCAGGGTTACACTACACCTTACGCCGACCCAAACTCCCAACAATTCCCACATGTATCTTCCCTTCTTCCACAAACGAAACCGCCTTAAGTGGATGCGGCGCATCTCCATGGGGATTCAAACATCTCTAGCTCTCGCCTTATCCTCCCAACGGCATCGTATCCGAAATTATCCCAGCCCTGATGATGCACAACCGGATCAAAGACCTCTATCTCTCGGGCCGTTCCGCACCTATTGTCAAATCAACACCTAGTCCCTTCCCTTTTGATGCCAGGGTGATGAGAGACTTACAAATCCATCCCCGTCCACCTATCTTGAAATGCGGCACGAGTCGGCGTGAATGCGTAACACGGACCCCATAACTTTTCTCTACATCCGATTCCTGGGAGATCGACATTCCTACCAGACGTAATCCCGCTACGGATGACATTACTCTGTCCCGTCCTCCTCCTTGCCAGCACCAGAACCCATGCTGCGGTGAGGAGATTTGCCGTTGTAATATCCCCTCGTGGATTCGAACCCCCCACCGGAGTCGACTTGAAAAGCCCATTGGCGCCAGGTTGGGTGGACTTCCCGGTCAGGACGGTGAGTGATGAGCCCCGGAGAGCAGGGTGGACCAGGAGCTGTAGGCTTTGGCTTGCAGGTCGACATCCCTTGTGCGCGCGAGGTATGATGAAAAAGGGCACGAAAGGGGTGAGGGTGTAGAGGATGTCGTTTGCTTTTGACGAGGTCGTTGCAGGCACGGAACAGATGCTTTCGTTCACAATCTCGCCCCGACTGCCATGAGCCACTCCGAGTGCTCCGTAGGAGCCCCCCCCGAGCCCTCAGGGTGCTCAGGGCCCTCCGAGGAGCGCCCGCATACCCTCCATGGCTTCCAGCCCTCTCGAGGCATGCGATCACATAACAAGTGCCGCTTGCAGGATGCATCAGAACGCCGTCTGGCCTATGCACCAGACCTGACCCTCAGGGCGCCAGCCCCGTGACACCTTCTGCTGGATCCGGGTCGTCTTCCGTACCGTCGATACCGAATGCGATGTCTTTTATAAAGTCTTTTAAAGACTTAAGGTCATGAACGTTAGTGCCGGGATGGTCTTCAATATACTTAAATGGATAGAAGGTTAGATGACACGCTGTTAGTAGTAGAAATAGGGGATTTTACTGGTTCTATAAGTCAATCATCCGGCGATATTCTCTCGATAGCTTATCCGTCGGTTTTTTATAGACTGCAGAGCCGTCTATTTCTTCCGTGAAATTCTCTGAGCCCTTCTCTTTTTCCCGACGGAAGAATTCCACAGCGCTCTTCTTTCCCGGCCTTGTTAAGGTAGGTATGGTTGGAGTACATTAGATTCAAAGTAGAGGTAGAAGGGTAAGGGCGGGCAAGGCGCGAGAGGGTACGAGGGAGGATAGCTGAGGTACGGACAAGAGGGATACGAGAGAGAGAAGAGTCGTGTGGTAGGTGGTAGGGTGGATCTGAACCTCTTTATCTAGTCGGCACCTGGGAAAGAACAGTTGTGCAGTAGGTAGTAGGACGGATCAAACGGCCTCTTTACGGCTAGAAAAAGATCACGTTGTGCAGTAGGCAGGCATGACTACCACAACACGGAGCCTCAGAACTTTAAAAACGGAGTTTGAATACGGCGGCAATTTCTTGGACCGCCGTTTTTTTTTTTCCCCGCGGGGGGACCAGAACTGGGCCAGCGCCATTTGGCCCAAAACTTGTCACTCGTCGCGTAAAGTTCACAATTTTGTAGTATGGTGAGCTGGGGGTGAGCAATGGTGAGCCGAGGGTGAGCCGAGGGTGAGCCGAGGGTGAGCCGAGGGTGAGCCGAGGGGTGAAGCGAGCCTGATTTTAGCTTAACCAACCTCAGATGAGGTTCTTTTCTTTTTAGCGACCGACTACCTAGGTACCGTGGGTAAAGGTGCCTACGAAGCCCCAATTTGTTGAATTACTTGACGCCGTCTCCCCCCGATGGCCGCAGTGCTAACCCAGCCAAGACCGCTTGGATGATTCCCAGGAGCAACGTCGGCGCCCCAAACAACAAGACAGCCCAGAGAGTCCAAAAATTTGCCACATCTCGGCGGTCCCTCCAGAGAACTTTCCAGTCGTTGGGCAATTGGTTGTGGACAAAGATGGTGAGAATGGAAAGCCGCTCGGCAAAAAACGGGAAGTCGACTTCCAGACTGTAAATGTTCTTGAGATCCAACATGTCGAGATCGCCAAAGAGCGGAACATTTCTGCTGTCGGTAAAGCAGAGCTCTCTTAAGAGCGGGTCGGGATTTTCAGTGACCAATGCAGAAGGATGCGGGCTGTAAAAGGGGCTCTTGAAGCCTAGAAATCGACCCCGGGCGCAATACTTGGCCATGAGCTTCCTAGCGTCCGCGTGCTGGCCGAAGATGAGTCGGTAGGTTGACAAAACCTCGCAGAAGAAGTCCGCTGATAAGAGTCTAGTCGTGTCATCCTCTTCGAGAAATCGTCTAAAGAGACTGTTGTACAGAGTAAAATCATCAGGTATTAATTAGTAAGATATTCTTGGTCCAGGGCACTTTTTTTTAAAAAAAAAAAAAGGAAATAAAACAAACACGGCTTACCTATCCAAATATGTCTTGCCCGGCTCCAACAAACACAACATTACACAGTATGACGGCAACCGGAACATCTTTAGCTGTTTCTTCCGGTGGTTGAACTCCAAGTGCTCGCAGACTGAGGTAGTCCAGACGATCTGCACGCCGAGAAGTTTTTCGAGGGTATAGAAGCTGACATCCTCGCTCCTCAACGTGTTGCTATCCGGCGGATGCCGTTCCTGCTGTGGTGGATGCTGTTGCGTGCGGGATAGAGAGATTGGACCCTTGACGGTTGGAGCATATCAGCACAAGAGGTCCGCCAACGCGATGTCATGGCCAAAGGATGAAACCTTCTGTGATCCGCTCTGCCAGGTGACGATACGCCCGCGGCGTGGGTTGAAAGAGGAGCTGTTTATTCGCATTTGTGCCATACCCGACTCGGGGTCGGGAACCGGTATGTACAGCAACGTCAGTGCCCCGATGAGGATGAAGAGCAGCTGCGTAGTCTCCACATCCCAGCTAGTGTCGTCGTCGTCGTCGTTGTTGTTGTTGTTGCTGTTGTTTGGGATAGTGTCCGATGAGCCCCCGCTATTAGGCAGATTGTCTTCCTGCCTCCGAATCAAACCGCGGGCCGCCAAAAGGGTACAGAGCCCCTTCATGAAGATGGAACTAGGATTGGTTGCGAGAATCTCGCTGATGGTGGTCAGGATAGTGTAAAGCCGTTCCTGAAGTCCTGTTGCAGACATGTCCGTGAGGGATGGCGTGCGTACAACGTTGAGAAGTTGCTCCGGCAATCGGTCTAATACCGAGTCCAGAACTTGAAAATAAACTTTGGATGACTGGCGAATATCGGCGATTGATGTCCCTGGCTCCACGCGGGCCATCATCCGGATTAGCCCATCCTGGATCGTATCGCTTTGAGATACTAATAAAGCACGTTTGTTAGTCCGCTTGTTCTCCAAGTTGTTTAAGCCGAGTTAGAGGGTAGTATTCTGAATTACCAAGAGGGATGCTCTCTTCATCGCCGACGTTCAACTTGGTCCTGCGCCACAGCTTCCATGAGCCGCCCCATTGCTACATGATGGTCGGGGAGCTGGGTTGTGATGAGCATGGAAAATCGCCCGTCGCGCGGGGTAAGGCTATGGCAGGGCTTCTGCCTTGATTATATACCTAGGTAGTTCCGTGAGCGAGGTGCAAAGGTGTGGGTGGGTGC
>Ga0247765_1000593_pt1 | contig 26365 bp, 32 predicted proteins | sample UWRJL106311C6_FD_179949 | JGI IMG/M metagenome (GOLD analysis project Ga0247765, IMG submission 179949) | Plant litter microbial communities from Arlington Agricultural Research Station in Wisconsin, United States - UWRJ-L106-311C-6 | ecosystem: Environmental > Terrestrial > Plant litter >...
ATGAGCTCTGTAGTCTCGATGGTGGTACCTCAGGGCCAGGTTCCGTACTGTGATGTGATTTTGATTGGATTAGAGCTGGGTTCGCCAAGTCAAGCTTGAGTTTAGCTTACGATCCACGTTTAGGTTATGCGCCAGTATCAAGATCAATGGAACTTAGGGTTCAGCCAGGCTTGCGCGAAGGGCATGTGACCGATAACGAATTCCTCGCCAGTGATTACGTGCATATTATACCGCAGGACAAGCAAACAGCCAGTCATAACCCATCCCCGGTCTGTCGATGCTTCATGTTATGATCTATTTCCACGTTCGTCTATGTTGATGGATGTGTATATGTGTATACGTGTCATGCCATCCAAGGCTGCTGCCTCTGCTCCTTTGACAGAAACAACTTTTAATGCAACTCAGCCCAGCCCGCCCAATCCAGCCCAACCATGCATGGCTCCCCTCGCTTCACTTCCTGTCTTTCTTGTTTTATATCCGGCTGTGTATCCCACCCATCACACAACCCAATAACGCCACCCAACCCCACAAGTGCGAAGATCGCCCGCCCAGCTGAGTGCCCAGTCCACTTATGCGTCCATACCATCGAACTCGATTAGCTTGACCACCGTTTTGATCACGTCATTCCCCGCCAGATCCAACAACGGGTTCTCCACCCGCGCGGCAATAAGTCTGTCGATAACGCCACGGAGGCGCGAGACAAGTACGCCGATCCTGGCCCAACCGCGCAGGCGCAGCCATCCATCAATAACAAGACCGCGGCCCTGCGTGTCGAGTTCGATGGCGCCAGAGAATAATAAGAGGGTATAGGAGTTGAATGCTGTAGCCACACATAATTAGCTTCCACCTAACATCATTCCAGGGAAAAAAAGGAGAAGAACTGTACGCGTCAAATCCCTCACGAAAATCTTGCTCGTAGCCATCTTGGTAAAATAGGACAAAAATGTCGCGTTCCCGGTGAACCCCTGACTATCAAACATGGTGCTACTGGGGTGGATGAAGACGCGCCCGTTCTCCTGTGCAAAGTAGCGGATCGTCTTCGCCTCAGGGTCGAGCTCGACGGCGCCCGAGACGGACGTGGCAAACTTCTTGTCCGGGAACTGGATCCGTGCAATTTGCGGACTAAAGGCCGATGCCGTCAGTGCCCGGAGAAGCGCCATGGACGGGGTTGCTCCCGAGGGCGTCTCGCGGATGCCCATCTCGGAGAGAGCAGAGAAAAACTGGGCGCGGGTCGAGGCGATATCACTGAGCGTGGTAAATGACAAGAAATTCTCGTCACAAAAGCTGCGGATCCTGCGCTGCGGAATCGTGCGGTCGGTTATCATTGCGTCCCATTCTTGGAAGGCACGCAAGTCGGTGAGTAAGTCTCCGTCGCCACGAGCAAAGCGCATCTTGGCCTCCTTTGCCTCGTCCCGCTTCTCTGATGGGCTGAGGAAGGGGCTCTTGGTGCTCAGGATGGCGGCAATGGTGACGCAGTCACCGAGGCAGCCAAAGATGGATCCAAACACCATCAACTTGCCGCAGCGCAGATCCGCCGGGATGAGGGCGAGCTGCTCTCCGAGGGCGGTAAGCTCGTCTCCATCCAGCGCGCCCATACGGCGAAGTAGAGTGATGGCGCCTTCAACAGCAGTAGCCTCGGGCGGGGTAGGGGCTCGTGAGAGGAAGTGGCTCACGTCGCGAATTCCCATGGCGCGAACAGCCAGACACAACTGCTCGAGCGGAACGCGACGAATCTCAGGATCAGGCCTCTCGGCCATATGGGCCTCGAGGTTCCGAGTGTACAACTTGTAGCACTTGCCTGCCTGGACACGCCCGGCACGGCCGCGACGCTGTTTACATGCGGCAAGCGAAGCCCACGTTTCTTCTAGTTTGCGCATATTGTTCTGTGGGTCAAACGACGTCTCCTTGACCCGGCCGCTATCGATGACAGCGACAATGTCGTCAATGGTGATGGACGTCTCGGCGACGTTGGTAGCTACCACGATCTTTCTCTTCCCCGGTAGCGGATTCGCAAACACCTTCTTTTGCTCGCGCGTCTCGAGTGAAGCATGTAGTGGCAAAACGTGAAGGGTGGACATGGAGCGCAGCGCGTTGCAAGCGCGGTTGATCTCAGCAACACCCGGCAAGAAGATGAGAACTCCGCCAGTTTTTTGCAATGACGACAAGTCTTGGTCAATCTCCTTCACCATCTCGACAAGCAGATCATAGTTGATCCTGCCGCCCAGCCTCTGAATCGTCTTATTAATGGGGTCCACATCCCGGGTATCACCCGACGGCTTGTTTGAGTACCCATCATCATAGTAGTCATTCCTCCCTCCCACGCTGAATCCCGTCATGCGTATCACGTCGTCGAGATAGAAATCAGAAACCGGGTACGTCCTTCCGGCAATCTCTACCAGGCCGACTGTGATGCCTTTCTTGTCCACAGTAAAATAGTCTCTAAACGACGCCGCATCGAGGGTGGCACTCATTAAGATGAGCTTGAGATCTCGCCGGACGTAGAGAACATCCCGGATGATGCTCAGAAGGAAATCCGTGTCCAGACTGCGCTCGTGCACCTCGTCCACCACAACGTGACTAACATCTGCCAGCGAGGCTACAACATCCTCAACTTGCCCGCCAGAGGTCTGCAAACGTCGGAGCAGGACGCCAGTTGTCACAAACGTAATCTTGGTGTCCCGCGAGGTTTTACTCTCGCCACGGATAGAGTATCCAACCTCCTGTCCGACCTGGGAACACCTCTCGTCACTGACACGGTCGGCCAACCCCAGAGCGGAAATACGTCGGGGCTGCGTGACGATAATATTCGCGCCTTCTCCGAGACCCTTGCTGTACAGATCATCCAGGATGAACTGAACCGATTGGGTAGATTTTCCCGAGCCAGTCTCTCCTGAGATGATGGTGACTTGATTCTCCAAAACAGTTTGGATAACGTCATGCCGCACCTGCCACGCAGGGAGTCTCTGCCGCTGGGACAGTATATTTTTGTACGCAGGCGCCTCCGTCCGGGCGAGCCAGTTACTTCTGCTCTGCTGGCTCACAACCCACTTGATCGGCTCGGGGTTGCGTGGCCGTCTCCTTCGCGATCTACCCGGCGCCCTCGGGCCCTCGGAAACCGCAGAAGCAACAGACGCCACGTCCCGCAGCGCGCCGGGCCTCTCGATGATTTCGTTGATGTTTTCCTGTATCCAGCTCGCGACAAAGTAAACCTTCATCTCCTCTCCCTGCAATGAGCTGTTGGCATATGCCAAGGCCTTCTTGATAATGCTCAGCTTGATGTAAGCCGGCAGGGCCGCATTGACGGAGAGGATAACTTGAGCCGGGTATTGGGGTGATTTGCGGAATTGCACCAGGGTCTCGACATTGCGGTTCGTGCCGTTTGTAACAGAGTCGATGCGTATCTGGCAGACATCCGGGTCAAGCCTGCTGTATTTGTCGCCGAAGCTTGCTTCTAGTGTGGCCATCTCCTCCTCCCAGCACTCGGCTGGACTTCGCCAAAAGTCATCGCCATCCTGCTGTGGTTCGTCATCAACTCCGTGACCGCTGGCCAGCAAAAGCTTCTGCAACGCTTCAGCGGCTTTCCCTTCATCGCCGTCATTCGCCGTGAGGATCTTGCGGCACAGATCCATCGAGTATCCCGACTGCGACAGCCGCTTGATGACACCTTCTCTCCTCAGGTCGGTCGCCGCAACCGTGACACCAGCCGTGTACTTCTCAGGCAGGGCCCAGCGGGGGAGATCGTCCTCTGGGATATGCACGAGCAGCCACTCGAGGGCCTCCTCCCGGTCCTTGCATTCTTGTACGGCCTCCTCAACATGGCTCTGCCTGAAGCCCAACGTTTTAAACTCGTTGACGATGGCGGCTTTGTCCTTGGCCGACATGACCACACCGTGGGGATTCCAAACCGTCTCCCTCCGGAGTAAGTCCTCCAGCTGCGACCTAGTTTTGTTCCCCATTTCAATCTTTGGCACTGTCGCCCACCCTCGCATCAAATTATGAGACCCTCCCCCTGTCCCTCCACCACCACCACCAGAAGACGAAGCCCCCCTTAGCGCTAGGACATTCCCCGGCTCATTCGCCGCCTTCTCTCTCGCCGCCTGGGCCTGCAACCGCTTCTTCTCCGCCACCGCCTTAGCTTCCTCACGCTCGCGCAGAGCCTGGAACGGATCCGCTTCATACATCCAGGCCTTCCCCTCCTTGACATCTGTCTTCTTGAGCGCCTCAAACTCCTTCCACAGCGCCTTGTAATCCGGCGGCAGCATCATGTGCAGGTTTTTCATGCTACACACACGGTATAGTGCATATGTCGCGGCAAAATGCTTGGCCTCGAGAGCCGTTGCCTTGTACGCTAGGTGCACGTGGCTAGGCGGGAGCTTGAAGGGCGGCAACTTGGTGACCTCCCCGGTCTTGGGGTTCTTGGCACTAAGACTGACGAAGACGGAGAAGCCATCGGGGGTCTTAATGGTGTTGTAGTCGGGTCGTTCCCATTTTTGCTTTTGGCAGTGCTCAGAGAGCAAATTGACAGGGAGTTTGCCGGTCCAAGATGCGCCGCCAATAATTTGCTTGACAGTGGGCTTGGGTGGTCCCGTTGGTTCCTCTATGCTGTTCGAAGGTCCTGCTCCCCCGGACCTGTTTCCGCCTCCACCACCACCTCCTCCTCGACGACCTTTGGTCTCCTTGTCTGAGTTGGTGAAAACGATAAAGTCATCCTCTGCGGGTGCCTTCTTCGTGTCCTTCTTGCCTGACTTGGAGGCACCAGCAGCGCCAGCCGGTGCGGGTGTAGGAGCTGGGGCTGGGGCCGAGCCCTTTTTCTTCCCCCCCATTTTCCTTCCAGATCAGGGGTAGGTAGGGTTGATGACGGGAAGCAAGGCGAAATTCTTTCTTGATTGGAAAGTTAAAGGGAAAAAAAACTCAGGTCGCAGCAGTAGTCCCCCCAATCAGCTTTGCACTTGCAACTCCATCCATGGCCGAGAAAGTGCGAGTAAGTGGGTGTAGCAGCGCGAGGCGAGAATCAAAGAAAAAGTCAGGATGCGGTCGTCGCGCTGACAGGCAGACTGCCCCAAGACAGGGCGGTTGGCGTGCCCCCGTTAGGCTATTTAGGTCCAAATTTTAGCGTGGAAGGTGGGGCGCTATATTTTTTGTCTTGTTATCGCCAACACCGGGGCCACGCCCATTGGCTGAAGTGGATCACTTGGCGGGCCCTTACGAAGTATTGGAAAGGCATTCACTACAAGCATAAACTCAATGTCAAACACGGGATTAAACGGGATAAGCGCATGGCATTGAGCTTGATAAATAAATGTGTAATGTCAACACCATTGTTTTCTTCCTTTGGATTAAAGGGATTGTAATGATACAAATCAAGCCTAGAATAGGGGGTCAGAGACGCTCGCCTTCCTCAGCCCTTGAAAATATACGAGCGAAAAAGCCGAAGATCCCACCGATCACCAGCTATTTCATCTCCCTCAACCTTCGTATTCCAGTCATGTCGTATCTCTTGTCCTTCTAGAATTTGGAGTCCATAATCGTGCGCTACTCAGGCGGCCTCTGTAGGATGAGAATGGTTAGCCAGTTCCCCTCAAGGGCCATGGGAAGAGGTATGTATATATGTCTCCGGGTGTTGGGCTTTCGGGGAAGGAGGATGAAGCCTCGCGGATCCGAAGGGCAAAGGAGGCTTCATGGGCAACATTGCTTACAGAAACCCAGAGAGGAAACCGCTATCACGAACCTCGTCGCTGCCGGCGGCCTCGACGGCAGCAGTAGACGACGAGATGTTGGCTGCTGCTGCTTCCGCCGATGCTTCCACCACCGCTTCACCGATAAGTTCAGTATTCTCGCCGCGATCTGTAGCCCAATCCAGTGTGACATTAGCCCCCAGTCTATACTTGAGACGAGGTGGGTAGGTAGGTTGGTTGGTAGATAACGTCTGAATTCCCCTGTGCTCACGCCGTATCCAGAACGCCAGTCCATAGTACACGATTTACCCATCTCTGCGTTTGCCCTGCTGCGTAACACCAAACGGGGGGAGGGTAGAGAGAAAAATTCGCACGAAAGTCCCATGGATTATTTCCTTCTCTGATACCATCCACATAACCCACGAGCATTTTCCAGCCTAGTCCATCCCACCAAAAACAACGTATTGTCAAAACCGAGAGGTCAACCCTGAAAAAAGGAGGTAGGGAAAAGTGACATGTGGGAGAGATGTTGGAGACTAACTCTACTCACTTGCGTCCTCCTCGTCATCCTCCTCCATGCTGTCCGCATCCTCGCCGTCCCTGTCCTCATCCTCCACAACATCATCCTCTTCCTCTTCCTTGGCAGCAGCGCTCTGCCTCGCGCTGCGCTTCGGCCCGCCCCTTGCAGGAGTGGTCTTCTTGACTGCCGACCCGCGCTTCGACGCAGCTGATTTCGGCGTTGCAGCACCCCGGCTCGTCTTGGGAGTCGCCGCGGTTGTCGCATCCGACTTGCGCGTGCTCCTCCCGGCGGGAGTTGGCGCAGCGGCGCCCTTATCCTCGGCATCTGAGGATGCGGTAGCAGCGGCGGCGGCGCGGGCTGCAAGATCGGCCTTGGAAGGACGGCCGCGACGTCCGGTATTGGTGGTCTTGGCCGGTGTCTTCTTCTTCACGCCTCCGCTGCCCTTGGGACGACCTCGTGGCCGGCCCGACGGCTCAGGCTTGGGCTTGCGCTCCGACGGGTCCTTTGGCGGCCGGCCGCGTCCACGCTTGACTGGCGCGTCGCCTGTGTCTGGCTTGGTTGGTGCCATCGTTGGTATGTATGGTTGAGATGTTGAGAGAGGTAAGGTGGGTTGTGATTTGACTTTTGCCGAGAGGAGATTTGGGCGGGTTTGCTTCCCCTGACGCGTAGTGGGCAGGCACGCTGGAAAAACACGTCGCGCACAAAGCTTGAAATCGATCACCCAAGACCGGCACAACACAGGCTCAGAATCAAATGAATGACTCGTCAAGAATCAGAGGCGCGACGGGTTACGTCCGTTGAGTTGACGGAAAAAGAGAATGAAGGAGGGGAAGGAGACAGTAGCTGGCGCGTGTTGGCGGACGCGGACGAAGGAGACCTGGAACTAATAACCGAATTGGCGAAGTGGTGTACGGTGTGCTTCCGCATCAGCGGCCCCCGAACCAAATTGACAGCAGCCGAGGAATACGTCCAAATTAAATTTGGAAATTCATAACGCAACAGAACAAACACGGTGAAGAGTTCGAGATGCGGATAGAATATCCAGAAAAAATTTGGCAATAGCTAGGATTTTTGAGCGAATTTTTCTCAGTTTCTCCGGTCAAAAACCGTTAGGGTACTGGATTATTTATTTGACACCCCTCCCCCTCTTTCCAGCAAGCGCGACGCGGTTGGGCAAGTGATTTGGGTAGGTCTCGCGTTTGCACACCTGCTCTACCTAGAAAGCAGCGAAACATTCATCGCTTAACTGATTAGCGTTCCAGATTGCCCGGGTAAAGCGTATCACTGGGGTTTTAGAGACAATGGGAGCTTGAAGCTTGACTTGGAGACGAAACGCTACAAATGAATGTCTGTCTTTGCTAACATCATGCTGAGTCTGGACCAATCTACCCGTACCTGGTCACGACCGATTTCAAGCACCTTCAAGCACAACGACCTTTGTGAAACGTTTTACCTTGGCAGTGCCCGGGTAAGAATGCCCGAGAAACGAACTTCTTTAAAAACAAACTAGAGTGTACAGATACTCAAGGACATAACCTGCCTTGGTGCGAAATTTGCATGCTCCTCACAACAATCCAAGGCCGTGCTTTTCTTACCCAGATCAAAGACATCTTTCTGTAAGCCCTTCAAAGCCTTACAACCAGAGCAACCTATGTAAAAAAGCCACAGAACAGTTCAACAGAAAGGCATCATGTTGTGTTTCTCTTTGCACGTGCAACAACCGCAAATGACTTGAAGTTCACGTCATATCCCCTAACTACAAAGAGCACTTGATAAATTAATGTATCGGGTTTCAGATCTGGGAATTGTGTGAGTTGCAAGGAAGAACGACCAAGAGATATATATGCCTTTGAATGCGCAAGTCATGGGCAAGACCCCCCGCCTTATGGGAGGTGCCAAGACTTCACACAGGGGCTAACACGGGGCCGGGCGCGGAGTGGGCCGCATTCGCGAGGCCAGATTGCGGTTGTGCACACCACTTTTTTTTCTGCCATCGTCATCTGCACTATCCTCCTTGGCCAGCTCTTGGAATATCTTTCCTTCCGGGCCCCTTTTCAACACTCTCCACCCCATCTTCTGTGTCCTCGCTGTCTGGCAAAATGGTGAACTTCAAGTGGTCTGCTCTGTCCCTACTCGCTCTGCGGATCGCAACTGCCTTTGGGGCGGACGATGTAGGTTCCATTAATCCACCCATCAATGCCCCGACTTTTCTGCGCTTCAAGTCGTTGACATTTGTTGGATAACCAGGCCGCTGCTGAACCCACTACTCCTGCCGGCGCGACCCCCGAACTCAAGGTTGACATCGAGACGACTTTCCCTGATGCTGACATTTTCGGAGTCAAGCTCGTAAACGGCCGCGCTACCCGCGCCCTTATCGACATCACCAACCACGAGGATGGCCCAATTAGCGTTGTGCTCGTCGCCGGTGTGCTTAGAACCGCATCACCTCTTCCTGAAGACGCGCCGCCAGCCGCCGGTATCCTGAGCAACTTGACGGCGACCCCCTACAAGCTCTCGATCGCCGCTGGCGAGAAGCACACGGTTCCCTACAGCTTCATCCTTGACATGAACCCCCAGGATACCTTTGTTGACCTCCTCGCTGTCATCTCCAACGAGGACGGCCAGGTCTTCCAGATCCAGGCTCACAGCGGTCCCGCCAGCATTGTCGAGCCCCCTACCAGCATCTTCGACCCCCAGATGTAAGAGCAGATCCAAGGTCACGCACTTTCGTGACGCACAAGCTGACTTCCCATTGTAGCATCTTCCTCTACCTCGTCCTCTCTGGCATCTTCGGCGGCACCATCTACTTCGTCTACAAGACTTGGATTGAGACTCTGTTCCCCCAGGCCCGCGCCAAGCCCGTCAAAAAAGCTAAGAAGGAAGTTGTCGAGCCGCTCTCGGGCAACGAGTCGACCGGCGCTGCGACTGGCACCGACAAGGACTACGATGAGAGCTGGATCCCCAACCACCACATCAACCGCCCCGTGGCCAAGCGGGTCAGGAGCAGCGCGAGCGGAAAGAAGCAATAGAAAGGCACACCCGCCACGAAACGACGGCGAGAGGAACGCAGTCGTGACGTGAAGCTGTCCGAATGAACCAGAGACGAACGACGACTTGACGATGGCGGCCTGCGGGCGCGCTAAGCATCTTTAATGGTTAGTTTTGTAAGATTGCTCTAGGGTCGGGTGCTCTTTGGGAGGGGATTATTTGGAAGGCAGGGCGAAAAGTTTTGAGAATGAAGGTTCTGGCTTGCAGGATGTCTGTATAGTAATAGCACCGGCGTCAAATCAGAAATACCATACAGCCCAACCCTAAAGGATTGTTGGCGGCGTCCCGATTGGATTCATGTTTGTCGAGGAAAATCGGGGCATTTCATCGTATCCTGCCTCAGCACTGAACGACATGGTGCCCCACCCTACCTTGGTACCTATGATGCAATTCCCCGACTCAGTGCTACGTATTCTGAACTCAACGATGTCGACCTGAAGCCCGCGAGCTACCTCAACTGTCGGAGGAGTCAGTTCTTGAATTGCATTCGGGGATTACCGAGGAGGAAAGTCTCTCGTTGACAATCTTTTGAAAGCTGAACTGTACCAACTTTGGCTATTGCGGCGGGATTATTGGCAGCGTGACGTAATTCTCAAGCCCTTCCCCGAAATGAATGTAGTTCTTTCCTGCGAAGACCGAAGCAGGGCTGTGTCTGTCAGTCAGCGCCAACTCTCGAGAACTCCAAAGAACACCAATGAGAGAAAGAAAGAAACCTACCGGTCGATTTCTGAGTTGTGTTGGAAGATGCCGGACCCCTGAGTGTCTCCACTCGCTACCTCGAGCACAATGCGATTTCCCTTGTCCACGACGACATTGGTCGGCCAAACCTCTACATCAACGCCGTACACCTCGCCCGCTACCACGAGAAGGGCGTCGGTCGAGAGGTATTCCCGATGAGGCATCCAAGACTGGTGTTTGGGGTTCTCGTCGTGAACCCTGCGATTGCTCACACGGAGCCAGCCTTTGCAAAGGGGAACTGGATCGCCGGCGGTGCCCGTGTAAAAAATCTCGTTGCCAGCTGAATCGAGATGGCGAAGGGTCAGGAACAGGTCAATGTCGGACTTGGCCCCTGGTTTTTCCGGGGTCATCGACACGTTCAGGTGGGCGACGATGTGGCCGGTTATCTCGGTTTCTTCTTTGAACGGGGAGCTCACGAATTGGATCGCTTGCGGCTTGTCGAGGGTTCCCAAAGCCTCGTATCCGATCTGCTTGGTCCCGCTACCTAGCCTTGATGATGTAGAGAGAGACTGGTCAGGTCCAAGATAGAAATTGGTGTACTGAGTTCTGGGAATTGGCCAGGCCGACTCCTGCCTCTTCTCGTATAACTTTTCTTTCTCAGCATCGTTGTACCCCACGTTACCTTTCCGGATAGTCACGGTCACTGGAGGAACCTTGCCAGGTACGCTCCAACCCACCGAGTCTTGGCCCTTGAGGAAAGCGTTGAGAAAGCTTTTTTGCAATTCTACCTCCTCATGGTAGTAAAAGGGTAGGTCGTGCCTCCCAGTTATAAAGCGGAGATACTTGAGCTTAGATCCTGCATGGGTGTATCCCAAGACATTGCCTCGCAGATGCAAAAGGATACCACCCCAGTTGGCGACGCTCAGCACTGGGACGTCAATATCTTCCAAGCGGAACTCCTTGCTCTCATAGTATTCATCATCTCGGAACCGGCTCGCTTCGTTATCTTGAGTCTGGTCCCTTCTATTGGCAACCAGAACATGGTCGGGCAAGTCGCCCTCGATGGTCTCTTCTTGCCCACGGGCGCCAGGTCCGTCAGGCGGGAAGATTATCTTGGATCGCCCAGCCCTACCATACTGATTTGTCAAGACCTGTCGGTTCCACCAGATATTGATGAACTTGTTGGAGAAGATGCCACCGTGTCGGCACCTGTCGCGGTAGTAATCGGACATGCCCTCCCAGGGGACGATGGCAGCCAACCCCTTGGGTCTGCGAGCCGCCACACGCCATTGGGAGCCTGAGTGCACGGCCATCAGCATTTGGCGGGCGACTGGCTTCGGCCTGACATACCAGCATAGTACGAGATGCCCAGAAGACCGACCTTGCCGGTTGACCAGGGCTGCTCGGCGCACCACTCGACCACATCGAAGAAGCACTCGCTCGTTCCACGGCTCATGGTGTCGAGCAGGCCAGGGCTTTGGCCTAGGCCGCGCTCATCTGCCCTCACGATGGCATAACCCTCTCGACACCAGTAAACGGGGTCAGGTGTCTCCCAGGCCGAGTACTTGGACCGGTGCTCGGGGTTGACCTCGTTGAAGGAGCTACTGTAGAAGCTCTCGTAGGGGATGTCTTTTCCATACGGCCCATACGTGACCAGGACCGGGTATTTCTTGTCTTGCTCTGCGGACAGCGGCAAGTACACGTTGGCTCGAATAGGGAGAGACGAGGCTTTGAGAGGAATGGATATGTTCTTGATGAAGAGGAGACCGTTATCAGGGTCGGGCATGTCCTTGCGGAGGTCACGAATTGGTGGTGTCTCGACTTCTGCCATGGCGTTGAACTGACAGTCACCGAGCATTCATGTCCAAGGTTTGCCCAACGAGGAGACAGGCGACACCTCTGTAATTGGAGGGTGGGGGCGGGGAAGCTATGGTGAGATGCCCCTCTGACCAGACGGTTACAGCATACTACGGATCCTCCCGGACTTGGGGGCTGGGCGATCGGGAGTCCGATGCACTAGAAGCTTGGTACGGCGCGGGCTCCCACTACGATGGGGAGCGATATCACGGAGAAGAATGCTTAAAATTGGCTTCCTAGAACTTCGTGGACTCATCCGGCCCGCCCCCATGTATAAGGTACCTACACTACAAGATTGTGCTCGTGGAGCATTCAAGACTCGCCGCCAATGGTTGCGGTAAACGATGCTTCACTAAGCCTCCCCCCTGTTTTCCGCCACAGCCAGGAAATAGACTGGGGTGTATTTCAGCAAACCGAATCCCTGACAGTGCAGATAGATCATGAACTCACCCCTTTCACCCAAACGCCGTGCATCATGGCAAAGATGATGACGCTCTCGACCGGGTTCGACCCCCATGGTCTTGAATTATGGTCCAGCTGTGTGTTCACTGGCCTGTACGGGGGAACCTGGCGATGTTCTGTATCCCAGCCCGGCGGGTTGGAGACGGCGGGGTGCTCCGGGCGCGAATCAGACAACGAAGCAGCCGACAGCGAGGATGACGAAGCAACACTCTCTCGGCTGCTTAGTCTGTCGTCGGTGGAGCGGATGGCGTAGTCGCGCAGGTAGTCTTGGTGTTCCGCCACGGTCGACATGCTTTTTTACGCTGTTGAGGTAGGTGGTGATGGAAGACAAATACCCAGTGCTGATTGTCGGAGGAGGTATTCAGCTCCAGCCACAATTGCCCTGAGCTGAGCTGACAACCATTTCCAACAACACGAGGTAGGTACTCCGTAACCCCTCCCCACTTCCCGACCACTTGACAATCCTGGAGATCCCCAACCTTAAAACCCCCCGGGACAGACAGGGGCAGCTTGGCAGCCAAGCCTGGTTGTTGGAGCTCCAGCAAGCTCCGGACTCGTTCTCACCAGCTTCAACAATTTACAATCGCCATCCACCATGGACGCCGCTCTAGAGCGACTTCTGATATCTGTAAGCGAATCCCGCGCCATACCCGCCCGCCACCGCCAGCACCAATTACAGCGCCTGCACGAGAGTCTCGTGTCAGCGGCGACAACCCTCAACGTCGCCATCGCCGGTGATTCCCCGCGCCACACTCCGGCAGAGATTGAGGCCGAGTTCTCACTAGCTACGGATGCAGTCCGTCACTTTTACGACAGCATTGATGTTCTCGCCGAACACCACGATGAGTATGCAGTTGCGCACGGAAAGAACAATCTCAACCGAAGACTTCCCGTCGGCCTGGTCCTAATCAAACCCTCCAGACACACCCGTCTCTTTTCTGCCGTGTCGGCAGTAGCTGCAGCGATAGCCGGTGGGAACTGTGTCATTCTTGAGGTAGACTTGACCAAATTTGGCCCCATCTCCTGTCACAATATGCTGAATACCTATGCTGTCCCCTATAGCTCCTCCGCAATGAGCGACGCTCCGTCGACGGCGTCCTGTCCCATGCCCTTGGCACCGGCCTGGATGCCAATACTTTCTGGGTGTCCCAGGAGCCTATCACGGATAAGGAGCTACTTTCCCGAAGCTTGCTTGTCGACCAGACAGGGCCGCCCACTGGCACACACCCCGCTGGCCCCAACGGCGCACATTCGTCTCCCCGCACCCGGTCTATCGCCGTCGTTGACCGCAGTGCCGACATTGACGCCGCAGCCCGTGACATTGTTCGTGCTCGGTTCGGCTTTGGCGGTTCTTCGCCCTATGGCCCGGATATTGTCTTGGTCCACGAGTTCGCCAAACAGTCATTCTTTGAAGCCTGCTCACGTTATGCCACCGTGGCGTTTGCTGGGCGTCCACAACAGGCGAATAGGGCATTAAGCGAAGATGAGGCCAAAGTGATAAAGAGGATCAAGAGCTTTGAGTCGCAGAATATTGTCGTGACCTTTGGCGCCAATGATTTCAAGCTGGTCGAGGTTGTGGATCGGTGAGTTTTCATGCTGATTGTCGTGTGAAGTTTCTATGCCCAGGTACCTAAATAACCATCACTTAGGCGCTTCCGGCTCCCCACTGCCAAAGTGACGGGTTGTTATCTCTTTATCGCCACCTTTTCGAGCCTCGCAGATGCGGTCTCCTCCCAGGATATCGAGAATGCCTTTTCTCTGTTCTATTCAAATCAGATTCAGGGCATGACCCCGGAGGAGGAGCAGAAAGTGACGGCAGGGATGGTATTTCATCCTCCATTGTATGTTTTTCTTGTTATTTCATTGCCCCTAGTCCCACCCCTGCTCTCAGGGGACAATGCCTTTCTGCTCTCTCTCTCTCTCTCTCTCTCTCTCTCTCTCTCTCTCTCTCTCTCTCTCTCTCTCTCTCTGTCTGTCTGTCTGTCTCCAGAAGCTTCAACTAACGCAGGTGAAAAAAACAGAGGCAATCTCCTGGCCGGCTACTTCTACGCCGATCTCGCCTCAGCAAAGTATCTCTCCCAATACATTCCCAGTCACATCTCTTGTATCAACCACATCCCCACCCAGCTCCTCCTCGGCCCCGCCGCACCGCTTGCCCATGCCCCCGACATCCCACACCGGTACACCCGCGACATGTTCACCTTACCACGCCCGCAGTTTGTGCCGCCGGCAACATCACAGGACAAGGTATCCCATGCAGTAAACGAGCTGCTCCACCCCGCCGATAAAACGTCCAAAAAGGTTTCCCTGAAAAGTATCCGCGCCCTAGCCACTCGCCCGTTGAAACCAACCGGTCAGCCCAAGTCGCTAGAAGGGACGGACCATTTCCTGTCGGGGCTGCTGGTAGGGGGCGGCATTCTCTTGGCGGTGGTGGTACCCGCGGTAGGGTGGACGTCGTATGTTTTGGGGAAGGGGGCTTGGGGATATTTGGGGAAGTGGAGGCGGTAGTGAAATTCTCTGGGAACAGGAAGGTGGGGGAAGGGGGAAGGTTGTTTTTACGGAACTCTAATTTATAGGGAAGCGATTGAAAAACACGCGGTGTTGGTGCAAATAAAGGGGTAACATTCACGGAAAACATCGCACTCAAATGGATTGACATGTGTATGTATGTATGTGCCTAGCTAAGTACCTTGGTAGGGGGGTACATAATACAATTCAGGCCATGAAAGAAAGAGAGAGAGAGCGAGAACCACAGCATACAGCAATGGACTTTCCCGGCTTCTCAGCCCCTTTGCTCTGAAAGTTCTCCAAATCACCAAGTCATACATCTAAAAAGGAGCGAACAGGCTTTTTCTTTTTACCCAGCACTTGCGAAGCACAAGACGCAGAGGCATCCGAAAGGGGGGCACGCTCACAGCTTTGGCGGACATATAAATACCGTTTCGGACTTGCTGCGGCCAATGCACATGATTCGGTACAGAAGAGGGCATTAGATTTGTCAGTATCTGGATCTTTACATCCTAGCCGCATCAGGCATCCTAAACTTGAAGAACATGGTCTGTGAGAGATGAAGAGATACAACAAGTTGCAGAGCATCATGAGTATGGGACCCATGTTCACGCCCTCCCGTGTTAATCCAAGCAACCACCGAATCAACAAAAGAAGCATCATCAGAGTTCTCTCTTCAGCCCGCAGAAACCCTTCCTTGTATAACCCTAAACTAACGCCTATGAACATTACATGCATGTCAAGACTACATAGAAAAATTGACATCCCAGCCCCTGTATGCCCTTCACTCGGGACACGGGTACGTGAGTGGAACGTTTGTGATCGACCCAAACTTCTGCCACAGGTTCCAAGCATCGTCGATGCTGCAAATAGGAATATTCATCATACCAATGTCGAGGAATTTGAGGTACTGCATGTTGAACACATCCTTATCGTCCGTGTAGATATCCTTGATACTGATATTGTCTGGATTGAAGAGGGGTTGGTTCTTGTTGGCCTTCCTGAAGGTATTGAGGGATCTGCATTTTTTTTTGTCAGCTTGGGCATGTCCATAGCTCGAGAGCGCGAGATAACTTACCCTTGGACGAAGTCGCCGAGGTCAAGGCCATACCTCCCCAAATGCTCCGTGCCAGGCGGGTTATCAAACGGCTGGAATGTGCAAACCGGGGATTGTCCCATGTACGGCACCTCGCACTTCTGGTTCTTGCCCTGGACCACGACAATGACATACTGGTCGCCGGTGTCCGGGTCGCCGCCCTTCGAGTCACACCACTCTCCCCCCTCGACAACCCCATCGGGAAGTTGAATCTTCGAGAAACCACGGGCGCCGCACTGCTTCCCCGTCTTAAGGATGGCTGGCCAAACGTTGCCAATCTGCCAGGCCTTTTGAACTGTATATCCAAAGATAACCTTCTTGATCATGTTCTTGATCTGAAGGATGTTGTATCTCGGCGGTGGCTTGTCACCCTCCCAAGCACCGGCCGTGAGCTTGCCGTCCGAAATCAGCTGTCTGAGCCTTTCGATCGACTTAGAGCTTCCGTTGAACAAGGCCTGATTTGTCTCAACGATAGATCTTTCCCAAATACCGAGAGTAGCATTGAGATAGAGCAGTACTTGCGACTGCTCGCTCAACTCCTTTTGCTCCTCGCTATGGATCCCGGCAGGTTAGCAACCGCATTCATGTAAGCTGGAACTCAGGCTCACCCGGTAGCATAATCCTTGAAACTATTGATCGCAAATTCAGCCGTGCCAACAATCATGTCACCAGCAGAGCCGAGCGACGACATCATGTTGTTCAAGACTGGAGGCATGGTCGAACCGAGCAGAAGAGCCAGCACATTGAAAGCCATCTGCTTGGCAAAGGTGTCGTCCTCAACATTGGCAAAATGGTCGATGAAAACAGGGGCAAGGGCCGTGACTTCGCTCCTAGCCTCAGACAGGGCAGTGCGGTAATTGACGAATGTCTGCTCAATCTGCACGAATGAATTCGTAATGTACTTTCCCGCCAGCCCAACCTTTTCGTTAGGGAAAACCTTCTTATCAATGCAGACCTGTTGTTGGCTATTGCAAGGGCCTGCAGGAAGGGTGTCGCCGCAAACGAAACCGTGAATGCCAGCCTTGAAGACTTGGTTGGTGACAAAGTCGGAAAACACCATATTCTTGGTGCTGACCTGGTTCCATTCCGCAACAGCATCGGACCTTGGACCATTAGGTGATGCGGAAACTCGTCAAGATACAGGAGAAGAACTTACCATGCCATAGTTGCTTTGGACTTGCTCCACCTAGTTTTACCAGTAGTGTTGGCCTGCACTTCGATTTTGTTGTCGCAATAAACTTCCCACCAAGGCGTATCGTTGGAGTACTCCGGGGACGTGACACTGTCGTACTCGGTCGGGTTGAAGCTATCAAGATCCACTGCCCAGTCAGTGGTGCCAGCAAAGTTGAGGTTCTTGTAGAGTCTGGCACGAGCGGCCTTGTTAACGTCGTCCATATATGCCACCCACTCAGTGTCGTCGTAGATGAGAATGTTGGAACGAGAGCTGTCGATGAAGGTCTTGACGTTATTGTTGGTTTCGATGATCAACTTGATCTCGGCGTTGCTGAGATAGCCGGCAGTCCCCGTGCAGATTCCCGGCTTTGCCTCGGAGTGGTTAAAGGTTCCCGTGAAGAAGCAGTTGGGGCCCCAGCAGTTCTTGTCAGCCATCTTAAAAGACCGGCCGTAGCTGCTGACGCCGACAACGATCTTGTTGGCTGGCACGCCCGCTTTGGTGATCATGGCTAGGGAGTTCTCCGTCTCAGTTATGTTGACATGCGACCTGAGACAGTTACCGGACTTGCAGCCAGGGCTCGCCCATTCACTTCCGGCATCCCACTGACCTAAAGAGAAGACGGCGATCAACAGGGAACGACAACAGGGCCCAATCTAGGGAATAAAAAGGATCACTTACCATGCAAGTCGTAGGTCATGTAAACGATATAGTCGAGATGCTTAGCCATCTCATCTATGGGAAAGCCCTTCAAGTACCAATAAGAAGCGGGAGCAGCAATAGAGAGAGACATTTCTGAAGGCAACAACTGCCGCAGGCGTGCCAAGAACTTGAGATAGTTGGGACCGTCAATGGGGTCGGCAGCCGGGATATGAGGAAGGTCGGGTGCCGCCGGATACTCCCAGTCAATGTCGATGCCATCCAGCTTGTACTGAATGGCGAAGTTGGCGATGTTCTGGGCCAGCTTTTCTCGGTTGGCGGGGTTGACTCCCTGACGGAAGATGTCGAAGGTAGTCGGGCTGGTGGATGCTGCCCATCCGCCAAACGCCACTATCTTCTTGGTCTTCTCGAGGGTGAGAAATCTGTCAAACTGCTTCTGCACGGGCTTCATCGAGACCTCAAAGCTCGGTGTGATGTCGCCAAAACTGAAGTGGGTATGTGAGTACTTGTTCTCGTCGATCTGGGTCACGTCCATGCGGAGGCAGGGACGGTCGTAATTCCAGGCCTCGAAATACCCAACCGTGATGAACCGGGCCGGCGGCTTGTCGTTGTTGGTGATGCCAGTACCGCAGTTGCTGATGCAGCTATTTTTGCCGGGAGCTGACGTTCCAGGGGTGCCGTGTCCGTCACCCGCAACGGTGCAGAAGTCGGCCGTCGTTCCGCATTGCCCCCAGACATTGCAGCAGGCTTTGAGGGGGCACGGATTGAGCTCGCTAATGTTGGTACCTTTGGGGGGCTTGATAGTACCCGGCTTCTGAGGACCACAAAGGGCATTCTCGAGAGGCAGTGGCATAGGCGGGTCTCCCTTGCTCAGACAGATGACCGAGTCTTTCCATAAGCGCTCGCAACCGGACCAACCCCACGTCTTGCCCTTGTTGATCTCATCAAGCTCGCCCTTCTTCATTCCATACGAGGCCTCGATGACGGTGCAGGAGTCATTTTCCTTGACCTGGTAGGTGGCGCACGAACCGTCGGCATTGGGGGGAGGTCTCCTGTCCCTGAGCTTGCCGGAGGAGCAGCAGATCCACTGGCCCTGGACGAGGTCGGCGCAGAATGTTGCGCCCGGGTTGTACTTGGTGAAGTGAGAATTTGGGATGTCGCACTTGTTGAGGAGAGTGCCACATCCATCGCCCTCGGCTACCTGGGTGTCTGCACAGCTGCCGTCTACGTTGGGCCTCGGGTAGGTGGTAGCTGGGAGTGTGCCTGAGTTGCAGCACAGGCGCTGGTTGATCTCGAGCGTCTTGCAGTCGACCGAGGGGTTGGCTTTGGTAAAGTCGTTGAGCGATACGCCGCACGTCTTGGCTAGCTTTTCACAGTTGTCGTCCTTATTCACCTTCACAGGTTTGCAGTCGGCACGGGCGAACAAGCTGCCTGCCGGGCTGGCAGTGACGGAAAGGGGAGAAGAAAGAAGGAAGAGGGCGGCCGTGGCAACCGCCATGAACGAGTGTGTGTCCCGAGCCATTATGAGAGGCGTTGGAGACGAGAATGGAAGAGACAGGACGTCCTTAGAAAGGACAGGCGCGGTAACGATGCCGATGCCAACATAATCGAGAATGTCGACACTGCCCGTGTTATATATGGCGCCTTCACAGGAGAACGACGACAACAAGTTCCCGTCGGCATTGTTCTCGTTCTCGACTCGGTTATCCAAAAAGAGCTCATCTCCGAAGGTGGTGATGCAGTCTTGGAAATCCAAGAGATGCAAATAGGGGAGCGACTGCAACCGCAATATTGGTGTCTTGGGTGCCAAGAGGTGTCTGTCTGCTGTCTCTTGGGAACTACCGAGACCTCTGCTTCTGGAACCTTGACGGCTTGCATTGAACGGGGAAGGAGCCGAGGGAGCCGCACTGGGCGAAACTGGAAGTCCCGAGCCCAAGAGCCAAGCTCAAACAAAAGGACCGATGGAACGCGATCAAAAGGACGGAGGCGAGCACTCTAGCATCACGAGCGATATTACTTTTCAGGCAGCAAGCCCAAAAAATTTGATCTACTCCGTAGCGAGCGCATGATTCCAAAATTAAGCTGTCATGTCCGCGTCCCCGACTCCCCGTTGTGTTTCAACGGGCGTGGTGGATCGATCGGGTAGTCTCGACCCAGGACAAAGCGAACAATGAGGGTCCACGCCAGCCCTATCTATACCTATCTCGTCCCCAGCGCAACGCTCCTGCCTGGATTTGCATAACCACATTGACCAGGGATCCGGCGCCAATTTCCCAGACCATCTCTCGGCAACGTCTCGGCTTCTGGCTACTGCTACACCGCGCACTAGACGTCCCGGCAGTCCCATGCTCGAACGCTCTGAAATGAAGCCATCGCCGATAAACGCCGTCGGGACTTAAGGAGTTGCGGCCCGCATCGCTCTTGTCGTCGGGAACGACAACTCAAGTCGACTTAGCGCACATCAAAGCTCATTTCTCTGCCCTGCGAGGCTACTGACTCCAACTTAGTAGGTACTCTGCCAAGCGCCCGAGATTTGCTCTGTCACCTCTCCACAGCGGACGGCGACCTAGCAGAGAGAGCCGCAGGATGGCATCCAGCTTTTGGCTCGAGTTAGCCTCCCCCTTCCAGTAGGGGACTTGGGAAGAGGTATCCGCGGCCTTGAAATAGCGCAAGTGTGCAGGAATGAAATATAAGAAGCTCATGAAGCGGCCATGTCAAAAGCTTCAACCTCATCCCTCATCAAGCAGATCATCAACACTTGACAGCAGTACACCAGACGACCTTCGCCATGGCCCCCAAGTCTATTCTATCTGGCATGCTTCTTGCATTGCCCTTGGCATCCGGTCTCAAGCCATTCCAAGAGCGCGCTGTTACAACTCCCGGCTTCGCATATGATCCTGAGACCACCGAGTACTGTACTTGGTGGGTCGATCATGATGGCGGCAAGACATGTCCTGATGTTTTGGCATCTTGGGGAATCACTCTCACCGACTTCAGAAGATGGGTAAGTGTTCTGTCCGTCCTTGCCTTCCGACATGACACTGACAGAACACTAAAAGAACCCCACCGTCTCTCCCAGCTGTGAAGGCCTCGAAGCTGGCAAGTCATACTGTGTTGAAGCATGGGGCGAACCGGAACCGGTAGAAACTCCCAAACCCATCAGCTCCACATCTACCACCACCACCAGCAGTTCCACTTCCACCACGACTTCCTCAACCACTACCACTACCTCCTCTACATCCACCACTTCACCCTTAACTACGACCTCCATCACAACTGGCAATGGCATCGCCACTCCCACTCCTGTTCAACCAGGTATGGTCGAAAACTGTGACCTCTTCTATAAGGCCAAAACAGGTGATACGTGCGAAGCCATTTCTTCAGCCAATGGCTTGACTGTCGATGACTTCATTCTCTGGAACACCGATATCGGTGGCCGTGCCTGCACCGGGCTCTGGATCGACTATTACGTGTGCATTTCTACCGTAGGTCACACACCCTCCAAGTCCACGACTACGTCCTCGTCATCGCGGTCGACACGCACTAGCACCATTAGCATTACTACTACTGTTAACGGCATCTCCACGCCAACTCCTTCCCAGCCTGGAATGGTTAGCAACTGTGACTCGTTCTACAAGGTGAAGTCAGGAGATACTTGCGAGAACATTGCCTCGGCCAACGGCATCACCGTCAACGACCTGGTTGCTTGGAACAAAGAAATCGGTGGTGCCCAGTGCAACGGCCTGTGGGTTGACTTTTACGTGTGCATTTCCATCCTCGGCCACACACCGAACAAGTCAACCACGACGACGACTACTAGCAAGAAGTCTACTACTACCAGCACCCGAACCACCACCACGAGCACTAAGACGACGGCCATTGTGACGCCTACCCCGGTCCAGACTGGCATGGCCAAGAATTGCAAGAAGTTCCACCTCGTTGCCTCGGGCCAAACTTGCGACGCTATCATCAAGCAGTATAGTATCACGCTCGCCAACTTCATCAGCTGGAACCGTGATGCTGGTGAGAAGTGCACAGGATTGTGGGCTGGCTACTGGGCATGTGTTGGCGTTTAAAGCTGCGGATGAGTTGATGTTGACATGACGGCTTTTGAGGGAAATAATCTGGGGGTTCCATTTTTGTAGTTATTCACTTGGGTTTTATTTTGGATGAATGATAGTTGTTAATCCATACCCTGTTTTTTGGGTTCCCAATAGGTATCTTGTATCAGCGGCAACCATCATGTCGGGGATTTCTTCCCGCGATTCATTCCCTGACGAGCCGCGTTGTCTTGGATAATTTCTTCCCGGTCAACAGGTCACTAGATTTCTCTGGAGCGTGCATAGGTACGAATAAAAAGGACATCATACCCGTACAGTACAGGCATATCAGCAACAGCGCTGTGACACAAGGACACCAGCTCCCCCTCCCTTCACCCCGGGCCGGCCCCACATTCCTTCAGCCCGACCACAACAGGTTTCCCCGGCGGACTCCGTAATAATCCCAGGGCGGCAACACACCCAACGTCCATCGGATCGGCGACCTAGTTACCCATCAGCACCGCATTGTATTTGGTGGCATCCGCGGACTCGGAAAATCCTTCGATACTTTGAACTTTATTCCGATTTAGGTCGCAGCTTGTCTGCCACTCGTCTCTTTGACCAGACGGATACCTGGGTACGGACTCCGCCACTTGCTCACCTAAAGGGCAACAATACACACGTCGACTTCTCATTCAGTATTGCAATTGGCGGTTGCCGGCATGGCCGTCGACGGAGAGAACACTATTGCCACTCAGCCGTTGGCACCGGTGCATCTCTTTTCGCACGGGTCTACCATGATGCTTGGTGAAGACAGCGCATCGGCGCGATATTGGGAGGAGTGCGGGGACGAGGCATTGGCGAATGGAATTGAGCATGTCGTCATGATGGTATGTGCGAAAACTCCGTAGGAACGGGTTCAGTTGATATTGATAGTCCTGTGAAAGGGCGCTCACTGGGCAACCTCACTGCCGGGCGGGGTGTTGATCTCGGCCAACCCAAAGCCCGGCAAGTCGCCAGTTGCCTTTGTCGATCCGGCAAAGTACAAGGGCTACGCCTTGAACCCGGACTTGGACTACATCCCCGTGATCCAGGCACATCTTACCGCCGCGGGAATACCTTCCAAACTAGACACGACATTTGACTGTATGTTTCCGTCCCAATTCCTTGAAGCGCGCCCGGAAGTTGACGAGCTAAGGGATTCACGACACTTACCTCATCCTCGTCCGTATGTTCCCCCGTGGATGCCCGCCCACAACCATCATTAGCATGAACAGCCTGTTCGACCCACATCTACACACAGCTGTGGGGGCGGCGTTACGCCCGCTGCGCGAAAAGGCACACAAGACCCTCTTCATAGGCTCGGGCGGCGCCGTGCACAATCTTTTCCGCAATGTCTGGGGTCCTATGCTGCGGCACCGCGATAATTTTGCCCAGCCTACGCCGCCCGAGCCATGGGCCCTCGACTTTAGGCAGGAGGTCATCGATATCTTCTGTGCGGGCTACGAAGACGACGTCCCGGCCGATGAGGACCACTACCAGTGCAAAGTACGCAGTGCTGCCGGAGTTGGCGGTCCTCAGCTGCGCCGTAAGGCTGTCAGCCTCATGAAGCATCCTAAATTCCGCGATGCCCACGCCACCGACGACCATTACATGGCCGTGTTGTTTGTGGCTGGTTTATGTGGTGGCAGGGGAGATAGGAATGCACCGGGCGTGCTGGGCGCTGAAGATTGGGAGCTGACCAACATGTGCAATTCCCAGTTTACCTTGGGTGATTGGGAGGGATGGTGAAAGATGACCGAAGATGGGGTCGTGCCTGAGACTTGGTCGGGTCCTGGACTAAGAATATTCTCGCTGTGTCTATCTAGCCGCGACTCATCCGCCATGCTGCCGTGGGAGCTGGAGATGTTGCTTGTGTTGAGCACATGTTTCCCACATCGCTTTGGCCACAGTCACCCTCGTCACTTGCTCATCTCGTTTCTGAACGTCCCTGGAGGACAGAATTCGTCGATCAAGTGGACCGATCTATGCCCGTGACCCCGTTCCCGCTTCGTAATCGTATCCGTCCTAACCGATCAGACAATAACTCGACCCAACTCATGATCCCGCTAGCCACGCAGCTTCTCAGGGATCGGCTGAAGGCACTGTCGAGGAAATTCAGGGGGCCAGACTCAAAACTATTATCTTGTGCCCAACTCGGAAGTGTCCTTGCAAAGCTGTCCCTGGATCCTCGGAACTCTGTCGACTCTGATATTGCGTAGCCTCGTCGTTGTTGTCGTGGGGGGGGGGGGGGCGCCCGCCCCTTCCGATCATTGCGGGGATCGGGATGGTTGTGATCGATCTTTGCGTAGCTTCCAGCCATGAAAAAAGGAATTACAGGATGATCTAGACGTCATTTCGCACCTCTGAGCTTGTGTTTGTGGAAGGCCTGAGTTTGTAATTGGTCAAGATACATATAGACTTTCAAGGGCGGGTGAAGTGGCAGGGCCCTCCGGCACGAGTGCAGGAAGAATGGCCGACTTCAGTTGTACAGCATCGCAAATGTGGGTGGTTGGCTTCCAGCTAGAGAACCTTGGTTTTATCACTTCTCTTGGCCAACCGCTCCTGTACCGATGGGTTGAAGCCTTGTGGAAAGGAGATGGCTCAGTCCTCCCAGTACGGCGGCCAGGCTCTCGTCGGTCATCCTCCATGGCTAGTGACGAATGTTTTGCAAGGCTGTACATTCCAAGGCGCAAAGTCTCCCGAGACATGGCTTTTCGCCAAACCATCCCTTGTGTCTCAGAACAAGAAACGGTCAGCGGAAGCCACAGAGGACTTGAACAGTACAAATGCGATCCTGAATGTGCCGCGCAAACCCCCTTGATCGCTCCCGAGGACATGGAAATCCCTGGGAGAAAACGGGAATCTGCATGTGCTAACAGGCCAGTTCCGTCTCCAATGACCCGGCCCTGGTGCAATTGGACCGCAAGTGTCGATAACCAAGGATACAACCCTCAAGTTGCCATGCCGGTTATGTGACGCAGAACCATGATATTAGAGAAACAGCAGCGCATCTGATCCTTGAACTGCGGGTAGCATCCGACTTTGGACACTGAAGTCGGAGGAGCGAACCACCCCGGGCCATGTCAAGCTGTGAAGGTTTTACTGATAACGGGCAAGCAGAGAGGCCAATACCGGCGCCAACTCCCCCGTCCGCTGTCAGTTGGTTCTCCCCTCCCGACACCCTGAAATGACAACCAATCAACCCCGGGGACAGCAAATCGATCCGCAGGGCCCCGCTACTTGGACCCTGGAAACGAGGTCGACATTCCTTGAACGATAGTCGTGAAGGGCAGACTGGCCTTGGCAGTTTTGATCGCACTAGATATGCTCTATCCCCTCGATCGAGGGTTTTTTTTTTGGAATCGGTGAGTTTGCCTACATCGTCATCGAGCCCAGCTGTGACCTGGATGCCCCTGGCCAGGCTGTGTTTCCCAGCTGTCACTCGCAGCCACCGAGGCACAAGCGGCCTTGTCACTTCTGTTCCTGAAAGTCATGCCTGGGATTGTCCTGCACAAAACAGTCGATTGAGCGTCATAGCTGCGTTGTAGGAAATGTGCGCTTCACAAGAGAACCTGAAACGGGGCTGGTCGTTGCCGGAGGATGAAGTCCGCAGCACATGGTGAAAAATGTGATTTTGAACCCCTCGGCTGGCTAGATGGTAATGTAACGCTTTGTTGCTGCTCGATTGGGTGCTTTGCTTTTGGATGGAGACACTGGCTCGCCGGCCCCTGGGTGGCTGGAAGGATGGTGAAGACAAGCTGGGGGTGCAGAATTGATGTTTGCAGGAATGCTGTCAGGGCCATCTGTCAGCATGCGCAAAGTGGGGTTTCCGGTGCGTGGTGCCTGCCGCCAGTGGTCTCCTCCTGCCCAGTGAGGGAGCCAAGGGAGCCAAGCAGAAACTCATCATGCCACCTACGATCAGTCGTGCCTTCCCACTGGGTATGCTGCTGCCCAAAACAGCTGGAGTTGGACGTGTCTCCGGCGCTGATCCAGGAACGTGGCTTCCAACATAGAAGAGGCCAGAGCAGATTTGGCAGTTCCCCCCTGGGTATCTAGCGGCCGCCAGCTGATGAGGGGTTCCTTCGTCGGCGCAGTCGCTGTCTTGATCTGCCAACCTTTAGTTCACCCCCGTCGCAGAGCCTCACTGTTGCAGATCTATGGAGATCCAAGCTCCGAGTTTGTCGTGGATCCGTCTGTGCGCCTTCACCCTGCCTCACCTTACGCTCTTTTCTAGAAGCTTGCCCGCTACGTACCCAGAAAGCCCGAAACCCTAGAACCAGGAAATCCTCTGCTCGCGTGTTGTCAAGGATGTGGAATGCTCTGCTCACGAAACGGACTCCGACGCGCACCGCGTATCGAGGTCTGCGCAACACACAAGCCCCAACGTCGACGTCGTGGTCGACTACAACCCAAGGCTCTGTGCGTCGGAAAGGGGGACGTCTTGCATTCAAGTTGTCGAACCTGAAGTTCGAGCCTAGCAAACCCTTGGATTTTTTTTTTTTTTTGATCCAGCAGCGAGGCATGCAGCACGCCCGAAAACCTTTGGGATGGCTTACGGTCCGTCCGCAGCTCACTCAACGTCAAAACCACATTCGCCAGGCCAACAGC
>Ga0247765_1000594_pt1 | contig 26358 bp, 34 predicted proteins | sample UWRJL106311C6_FD_179949 | JGI IMG/M metagenome (GOLD analysis project Ga0247765, IMG submission 179949) | Plant litter microbial communities from Arlington Agricultural Research Station in Wisconsin, United States - UWRJ-L106-311C-6 | ecosystem: Environmental > Terrestrial > Plant litter >...
GGGTGGGAGAAAAGGAGGAAGAGGAAGTGGGAAGAAATAACTCACATTTAGTCACATGAACTGCGTGTCGCGCAAACGGAGCGCGCTTCCATACCAACGACCCTTCCTTGGGAAGCAGACCAGGAACTTCACGGCTAACAAGCTTATAGCTGATGGGCTTCTTGCTGTAAGGGTTAAGCTTGTTGGTGTTGGCAATCTCCCAGCACCGCGAGGTTGCGCCGTTGTAATCGGTCTTGGACTCGGCTTCGGTAGCGAGCTTGGTGCGGCGGCAGTAGAAGGCGTTTCCGTAAAAATTCTCGGGACTGCCGACGGGCGCGTCAGAAGGGACCGCGTCGTTGACGAAGATGGTGTTGTTGGGCCCGTCAATGTTGGCGTCAACACGCAGGCAGAATAGGTGCTGGTGGTTGTGGGCGTTGACGCCAGGGAATACCTGCGTGCCCCAGCCGTGCGTGTCCTCGTCGGGGAGCATGGCATACGTATTGAGGATGCCGGTGAGCTTGATCTCAGGCTGTATGGTGCCGTCTTGGTGGAAGATCCACGCGACCACGTACTCGTAGTTGGCGGCCGTGAAGATCTGCTGGATGATGAGCTTGCGTCCGCGAGTTACGATGACGGAGTCGTCGCGGAAGTCGCTGTGCTTGAAGAGAATGCCGTTGTCCTCCTCGTGGATGCAGATAGCGTTCTTGATGGTGCGTGACCCGCCGGCGCGTGTTGGGAAGTGGGCGTCGAGGTAGTGGATGGACCCCTTGCAGTCGCATCCCAGCGACAGGCTGTTGGCCATGTAGCCAGCGCCGTACTCGCCCTGGTCGAGGGCGTGCTTGCGCTGGTGCGGGTGCTCGGGGTTACCGTAAGGGACGACCATCTCGGCGATGGAGAGACGGTAGAAGAGGGGTCGGACGGTGTCCTGGTCGGTGTAGGTGATGTTGTTGAAGACGAGACCCTCGCGGTAGTTGAAGCCGATGTGGAAGTTCCAGTTCTGCCACGAGATCTCACGACCCTTGATGGTGAAGGACACACCGTCGGGCTGTGTGATGTTGATGGGCTTGAGGTCGGTGCGGTAGCCGCCGCGGGCCTCGACAGCGGCCGGGTGGTAATCGACGGGCGCGACCTTGCTCAACGGTCGACGTAGCTTGGGGATGTCGATAGCAATGATCTTTTCCTGGTCGGCATCGTAGATGGGGCAGAAGTCCAGTGGGTACTGGTACTGGCATACGTCGATGTCGGGGCGGTAATACATGAGGGCCTGCTGGAGGCGAACCGAGTTGCCAAAGCGCTCGTCGTAGCCAATGGTCCAGGGGTCGCAGTACACATTGTGCATCTCATCGGCTGGGACACCACTGAGAATACACTGCTCGATGACAGCTGGGTCCTTACGGACAATATGCTCAACGAGCTGGAGTTCTTCCATGGTGATCTGCCACGATTAGGTTAGTCTCAACTTCAAGCTGGCTGGGTGGGCTCCGATGGCTGGTAATGCCTACAATGGGCTGCTCGCCCTCGAGGAGCTTCCACTCGAGGATCTTGGTCTCAGCCAAGTTGACGAGGGCATCATAGACCTTGTTGCCGGGGGCGATGACGACAACATCGGCAATACGCTTTGGTCGAGGAGCCGTCTCGAGACTGGCAAGCCAAGCCGTCATCTCGGCCTTGCGAGGCTCGTGCAGGGACACAACATTGAAGTACAGGTTATCGCCATGGGACTTTTTGATGACGCCAATGGCTGTCTCGATTTCGGCGAGGTTGAGGGGGTCAAAGGGGTGGGGGGGCTCAATGGAGCCCATTTTGACTTGATGATTTGGTTCAAAAGGGGGTATCACTGATAGAGAAGACGAAAAGATGAAGAGCTTGAGAAAAAAAAACCAAATGAAGACAGGACATGTAAAGGCCTGTCCCCCTTTCCTCTTAAGTATTACCGTCTCCCATTCTCATCTTTCCACCAAGGCCGCGATGGTCTCCCTTACCCCACCCACGTCTCCCCAAGCCCAAGCATCTTGATAAGGGACCCGATAACTTACAGGCTGCCTGCCCCTCCCTTCTCCCATTTGTCAATTCCCACACCACACCACACCACCACCTTACCCCATATCCGTTCTTGCGGGCGTGCGATATGACAGGTCAGGTGCGATAAGCAATGGAGGAGAGGAGGAGGTGGCTTGGCTTTTCGCTTATCGTCAACCCTTCTTTTCTCCAAAAACGATACGTCAGGCCAGTGACAAAATATTGTAAACCTGCCCCGCACTCGTCGCACAGAGACAGAGGGGAGGAAGGGGAAAAGAGAGTGGAGAGGGTGAGTAGTTTCCGAAATCCCGGACACACTCCGCGATGCATTTCCATTTTGGGGAAACGAACTAGGAGGGAGGCAAAAGAGATGATTTGCTAGGGAGGTTTGCATTTCTCATTGGTCATGTTTCCCCCCCTCGTCCACTTGACAGTGGAGGGCATCAAGACTCTGCTATGCCGCATCAGGCTTCAGTATGACATGTCGTGCATCTTGACGCATCCATCCATCACATCGTCTGCTGGGACATGGCTGCTGTGCTGTATCATAAACGGTTTAGGCTTCACCGACCAGCGCACCGGGCCCTCATCATCGTCATAGTGGCCGCTTCCGGGTGTCCGCCGGGGTGGAACCCCGATGACAACCCCAACCACAACGCTTTGAGAGTACGTATGTAGGGAGGTAGTGTAGCGCCAAGCTTGCTAGACTGCGGTTATATCGCGCCGGCTTTACGAATACAAAAAGTCTTGACCAATGGATTGGTGTCACAGATCATGTGTGTTGATGTTGTTAGTGCTAACAGAAGCTTGGCCCACTGGGGTTGATCAGGAACGCATTCTATTACTCAATCGTCGGCGCCCTGGCTAGTCTGAGGTGTCTTTGATCTGATGGGTGTGGTTTGGGGGACCGGGGAGTTCCTTGTTTCCGTGGACATCTGGCCTGATTCCCTTCTGCGCGGATTTTGGGGCAAGTCTAGATAAGTCTTGGATTCTTGGATGTCTGGGTGTTGTGATGCTGTCGGTGCAGGGCAGGACGGTGTTGAAGTGGTCGGGTGTCCAGTGCTTTTGGCGGGGTCTCATGGTGTTCAGATTATTCGAGGTAATGAATATATACTCCACTTGCCCTCTTGTACAATATCTTTACTTATAAGCTGTCATTAGTAAATTCCCTGCTATTTAAAGGCGGGGTTTTGCGCCTCCAGATCTCATCTGACTTTGCTGTTCAAAGACCCCTGCAGAGACTGCCGTGACCCCTGCCCCGCGCCTGCAGCCACCCGGACGAGAACCCAAGGGTCCTGAAACATTTGACACTCGGGCCTCTTTTCGTAGCTTCTGTGTTGTGCATTCCCCAGATTTTGGCGCTCTCTTTTCTCCTCGTCAATTCTTCAACATCGCGTCATCATTAAAGTCATCTAAACTACCTTCACCAATGCGCAATAAAACATATGTGAAAACCCCCACATTGCCGTTCCTGAAAATACATCTGCCCCTCTGCGGTGTAACCCATCCTCCTTTGAGACCCACCAGCTGAAAAGTTGAATGAAGATTGTGTCGATCATCCTTTGGCTGAAGCCCACCCCTCCTCATCTACCAAATCTCGACCAGGGCTGTGTGCCGCAAAATACGACGTTAGGCTGCAGTGGCTGCGACACAAACCGTTGGCTGAGCGGCCCTCATTGGGGCGAACGTGGCTAGCAGACTGCCAGGATGCGAGGCTATGAGGCTCGGCGGTCATTTTTGCGGCTTGACATTGGGCCGTCAATTATGGACAGGGTCAGATGGTGAACGGCCGTTGTGGTGCATCCCTGGCACGCATTGGTTGGTGCACGGCGGGGGACGACCATGGATCGGTGAAAATGTGCGTGTTTCTCTTTCTCTTGTGGCTTTCCCCGTTCCCTCATCACACATCTGCTTTTTTTTCTCTAGTTTGGGAGTTTTTTTTTCCCTGTCAAATTGTTTTTTTTCGTTCGTTGTTGTTAACCATGCACGAAGGCTATTACATCGGGAGCGTGGTGCTCTATGGGCTATGGGTGACGCCCCTCATTATTCTCTGGGCCATGAGCCTTTGTCTGGCGCGAGGAAAGGGAGATCCAGCGCGGACGGGCTTCGCGTGGATGAAGGCCGTGTTCCCCATTTACATCGTGTCGCTCATCTTCCTCACTGTCGGCCAAATCATCATTGTCTATCTCATATATGGTGATAGTAGCATCGGCTCGACACTCTTTCGCGATCTAGACAACGCCGGGAACCACCTTCAGTCCGTCGGCAGCTTCCTCTTGTCCGTTGCCGACATCCTGCTCCTCGTCACTTTCGCCGAGCTCGCCAGCGGCTTCCTTCTGTGCGTCAAGGGCAAACCCTTGGCCAAGCCAGCACGTATCTCCATCCTCGCCTCGGCTGGACTCTTGTTCATCTTGTCGATTGTCATGGTCGGTCTCTCGTCCAAGGCCATTACAGCCAGTTATGACTACCTCAAGACCTCATCAAGAAATCGTACGTCGGCCATGAGAGCTGCCAGGGACCGGGACATTCTCAACGCAAACCGCATGATTGGCGCCTTTGCTGTTCTCCTCTGGATTGCCAGTCTGCCCATCCTCGGCCTGATCTCATGGGTTGTACACGAAGTCCGAAATGCAAGGCACCTTCGCAACGTAAGGCCCCATTTTCCCCCTTTGATACCAACACCCTGTTCTAACATCAAACGCAGTCCATCGGCCTTCTCCTCGCGTGCGGCATTCTCAACTTCATCCGCATGACTACAGAACTCGCTCTCGCCGCCACCTACCCACTCTCCACTAACCCACCCGTTTTGGAGGACTGGGTCTACACCATCCTTGTGCCCATCCTCAACTTCATCCCCATGTTCGTCATCCTCGTCATGCTCTTCACCATGGGTATCCGCAAGACAAAGGGTCTCTGGTCCACTGGGATTCACAGTGTATCTCCCCCTCCTCCGACGGGAGCTTTGCCGGGTGTTGCGCCATACCCATACCCCGCACCCGTCTGGCAAGGGCCTCCGCCCCAGGGGCTTCCCCAAGGCTACTATGGTGCTCCCGCACCAATGGCAATGGCTCCTGGACAAGGAGGAGGACCCGCTCCGGCATACGGGTATCCATTCACCCCGGCGTACGGTGGTAACCCTGGTGCCCCACAGCAGCCCGGGCAAGAAGGACAGCAGCCCCAGCAGGGACAGGCCGTGCCGCCGCAGGCAGGTCAGTTGCCTCATGGGTATTACCCGCCGCAGGCTCCTAGTCCGCAACAGCAGCAGCAACAGGCCGTGCCACCTTCACAGGGACAGAATGGACAACTACATGGCGCGCAGGAGTTGAAGTCGGAGCCGGCGCGTGGAACTTGATGTTGCCTCTGGGTATTTGGTGGAGCGAAGGATATTTAGTAATGGTGGTAGCGTTTTCTGGCGCGTTGCTGTTGGGATGTGTTGTATGTTGTAAAAAGATACCCGTTAATCTTGATCAAAGACTTGAAACAGAAACAGAGAGAAGAAATTGTTAAGCAGATAAAGAGAATCTGAACCCTAAAAGATGTCAACGTGGGCGTAATGGTGATGGGTGTGCGTATCAGCATAGCGACTTGTAATTTGTTTGAACAGCTGGGGGGGTGACTGTTTTGAGGATGTTAACAAAAAGGGGGGGGTGTTTGGGTCTCTAACTTCCACATCGAGTGTGCCCTGATACCTAGGTACCATTGTGAATTAGTCTCTGGGCTGTTTGGGGGGCTCCTTGGACTGCCCAAGCGGTATTCGAACGCAATGTCCAGACCATGTCAACACTCTGTCAGGGATTGGGCTCTTAAAGAGCCCTGCAAAACAAGTATCCTTCCAAAAAAATAACAAGACGCAAACTTCGCTATTTGTCGCTACGTGTAGATGTCGCTAGACTCGACCATTGCAATATGCCAATATACCAATTACTTACTTTACCATCACTCTTTTTTTCGCTTCTCAAGGCTTCCACCGGAAAGCCGGGTGTTTCCAATCCAAATCCTCCACTTCATCCTGGCTCAGCCCCGCCAGTTCTTCCTCAACACTGTGAGCCTCGCGCTTCTTATTATCCATCTTCATCCAGAATAGCGTCAACGTCGAAATGATCAACACGCCACCCGTGACGGCAAGATTTAGGCCATTCCCAATGGGATAGTTGGGTGCATCCTTGGGGGTGAAACTCCATGTGGAGACGAGGCCTCCGACATTGCCCATCATGACGTTGAGGCCGATAGCGCTGCTCCGGGCCGTGTCGGTGACGACATTGGCGCTGACTTGGCCGTTGGTGATAGCGCCGAGGGAGAAGAGCGAGCTGGCGATGAGGAAGGTGGCAGCGTACCGAGCGTCAGTGTTGGTAGTACCGAGGAAAATGGCAAAGCCGACCATGGTCAAGGGGGCGGATAGGATCATGAAGATTTGACGCCGGTCGAGCTTCCATGAGATGAGCGGGAAGAGAAGAGTGAAGAACGCGCCGACAATGTAGGGGGGCACGGTGAAAAGTTGCTGGGTGACAGTGGATTTGTCAGGGTAGATGGTGCGGACAATAGTGGGGGCGAAAAAGGCGAGACCTTGGACGGTGACGTTGTTAAGCATAAAGACAAGGGAGGTGGAGGCGGCAACGGGGTTGCTGATGCCCATCCAGAGCTTCTTCATGTCCATCTTGTCGAGGACACGAGTGGCGCCAACACGCTCAGCCTTGACACGGGCAATGGCCATGTCTTTTTCTTCCTCGGTGAGCCAGCGGGCAGAGGCGGGACGGTCCGTGAGGGTGAAGAAGGAGATGATGGCGAGGCCGCAGGTGATGACACCTTCGACAATGAAGATCATGCGCCATGTCTTGAGCGAGCCGACGCTGTCGAGCTGGAGAATTCCCGAGGCGAGGAGACCACCAAATGCGCCAGCCAGGGGTGCCATGACAATGTAGAGCGAGAGACGGAACGTCAGCTCGGAGCGGCGGTACCAGCGGGAGAGGTAGTAGGCGATGCCGGGCATCATGCCAGCCTCAAAGACACCGAGGAGGAAGCGCACGCCGGCGGCCTGTGCGAAGTTGTCGACAAATGCGGTACCCAGGGAGCAGATGCCAAAGCCAAGGGAGATGACCGGGATGAACCAGCCGGGACCCATCCATTTGCACACAATGTTTGAGGGGATCTCGAAGATGATGTAAGAGATATAGAAGATGGAGAGGAGGGCATTGTAGTCGTATCCTTGAAGTTTGAGGTCCTTTTCGAGACCAGCAATCCTTGCGTTGCCTGGATTGTGTTAGAGAGAGAGAGAGAGATGGCAAAGGGTGTGTTTGGGGGAACAAACATACCGATATTGGCTCTGTCAATAAAGCAAAAGAGATACAGGAGGGACACAGTTGGCACAATCATCAGATCGATCTTCAACCGCAACCTGGCCTCGACCTTGGGGTCGATGTGGAAGAGGGCGTTGCCATATCTGTGAACTTGTTAGTGGTTGCGTCGCCGTGAAGGTGAGTAAAGTCTGGTCGTACTGATCTGTGGCAACGTGACCCCGTTCAGCAGCAAAGTGCGCTGTCTCGCCGTCGTGGGCAGTCTCGACCTTTTCAGCGTCGGACGATGCCCTCTTCTCCGGAGTAGACATATTTGGCCGGCGGGATGGCGGGACTGACAGGGTCAGGGGGTCGACTGGGGAGTGGGCCGTGGAACTGTCTGTCGCTTCTCTCAACTCGACTTGACCTCGGCGTGAAAGACACAGGGAAAAAGTAAAGCCTGGTCATGGTGCGCAACGTCGACTTTTTATCTATGGGTAGATTTGCTGGATCACACGTTGTCATCGTTGGGTTCGGGGATCCGTTCGTCCACGATGCCAAAGTCAATTGGCACATGGACATTGAGGCTCGGGAAGCTAACGAAAATGCCCCAGCGACAGGGGGGTGCAACGGCAATGAGCATCGGCATCAGTTGAGCCTCCTCCCTAGACCGACCGGCGCCGTTGAAGTTGCTGCGTGATTGGCCTGCGGGATGTGATGGCCAGCGCGGAATGGAGCCGGAACAGGCAGCGCGTTCGCATTTCGCACTTTGCGACTTCCATCGCAGAGGTTCTCGCGGGGTAGCACAGACTGGGATCCACTGGTCCTCCAATCAGCCAGAATCTAGCAACGGCCATGTTTCTGGTTTGCGGTTAGCATTTGACCGGCTCTTGACTCGAGAGGGGAAAGATGCCTCGGGTTCCAATGGACTCTGGAGTCTTTCTTGCTGGGCATTTGTAGCGCAGGTGCGCTTCCCCATGGGGCGAAATTGAACTGATCCACAATTCTATCCTCGCGCACAGCCGGGGATAACCCGGATAAGCATCTTTACGTATCTTGGCGGCAAAACGCAGGTCCATTCTCACTCCACGCACTCCATTCTCCCCAGAAAATGAGCCCTTTTTTTTTCTTTTTCAGCATGGGTGGTATCCTGGTGATTCCGCAATTGTGTTCTACTCCCCAGTTTTTGCGGGGATGGGGGAAACCAGAGCTGCAAAGAGCTGCGAAAAGCGTGGCGAGTCAGGGGCCGAGTTTGACGTCGTCGCCTCCACACCACCTAACTCTCCGCACCTCTCGCTGGATGAGGTGCGCTCGTCCGAGGGAGGGTGTCTTGGCATGCCTTCACTGAGGAGCCACTTCCCCAACCTTTACCAGGCATTTGGTACATTCGTTCACACAATTACATATCGAGGGCAGCCCCGATGCCCCCCACATCGGGAAGGAACTTGCCATGTGGCCTCTGGTTGGATTTCCATCATCCATGACATCTGCTTACACTAGCTGTAGGGTGACGCCGCCAAAGACAGCCCGTCCACCTTTGTGCGTACCCAAGACACTGGGTCGCTCGCTTCTGGAACTGCCGGTGGTGTTCCCGAACGTCAAACGTCCCCCCACTAAAATATTCAAGGGTCTGTGTGTTGTTCGCGGTGTAGTATGAAAACAGAGGTGTAAATCGTTAGCCGTCTCGAGTCTATTTCCGCAGGGGAGTGCTGTTCGGCAAGAGACTGATTGGTGTTAACGTATGATCTTAAAAGATGGTGTCTCCCTTCCTGCTAATGATGTATGGTGGGAAAGACTGGAAGTTTGTGATGGCTGGCTGTCATACAGCCAAGTTATGGAAGACTCGGAGGTTTCCAGTACTGTGTGGCGGCCGAGAGTCGTTTGCTCGAACTGGAATCGGGGCAATCCCTCACGACTTCCGAGGATTGAATTTGCGAAGCTGATTGCCGTGAAAAAGCTATCTGAGTCTCTGATCTCGCGCCTACTCGTTTGGTAATGGCGAGCAAGCAACCAACATGTATATATGTGACAGGGGTCAGAGATTCTAGGACCAAGGCTCGGAAATGTTGGAAAGGCAGCTAAGAGACAACGTCGCTTAGAGATGCCAATCCCACATAATGATCATCGACGATGTAACAGTCTCTTCTCAACTCATAACTTTATTGTCACATCTTCAGCGTATGCACTGCGCGAGGATTCAATTTTCCCTCAGTGTAGCAACATCGCCCTCCTTGCTTGTGTAGGTACTGTCTGGTGTCACTCAGCATCTTGCCACCTGCCTGCTCGATGATGGAGTCGGTCTCGTCAAGGTCCTCGACGAGTTGGTAAGAAGAATTCCGCGTGGCTTGACACAAGGTTTCTCTGTGGACTCCATCAATTATGGACACGGGCTGACGTAGCGTTCCGACCTACCTTCAGACTAGGTTTTTATACTTTACTAAGTCACACCCAAATACGCGGGTGTGGTGTAGCTGGTAACACGGCTTACTTCCAAAGTGAAAAGTCCAGGGTCCGATTCCATCTGGAGTCAGATTCCTGGGCGCGATGGTCGCATTTTTAGCCTACGGGCTGGAAACGTCGGCCAGCGTTGGGGCCCTTCGGGATCACTCGACAGAGGGGGTAATCCGGGGTTCAATTCCCTGCACCCGCTCTTTTTTTTGCCCTTTTTTTTTAATGTATTTCTAAGATGCATCACAGACGACAGAGTCATCATGGATTCCGATGTCGACGACAGCTTGACGTAGGATCGAATTCGCGCTCCAGCATGTCGTTTGCGTCCTCATCTTTAGCCTCGATGTATTTGAACCGCTAGTTGAAGACTGTCACATAGGGGTTTTGAGCTGGCAGTCGGAGCGTCAGTGGAATTTGCCAATCGGCCGTGAGGTTCAGGAGAGAGAGTGGGAAACGAACTCACCCTTGCCGAGGTCGTTGGAGAATATGTCCATTTAGAAAGGAGATCCGAGTCTCGGCAGCCAGTCAAAGGAATTTTCCACTTCCATAGTGGTTATCTTGTTCCCCCAGCAACAAAAACAACTCCTTTCAACGATAACAAAGAGACCTCGTCAACAAGCTCTCCCGTTCCATCCGCGAAGTTGGGCATTGTTTTCGTGATGCGCCTTGCATTGGTGGCGCGCAATCTCATGTCTGGCACGCGAATCGAGCTCGCCGCCTCTCTACATGCCGACGCGAACCTAGCGCGTTTCCACGTGACTTGATGAGACGACCTCAAACAGACCATCAAGGGAACCCAACCGCTGGAGGTGCTCGACATGGGCAATTTAGATCATGTAGCGGTGATTGACATTCTAAGGTATTAGGCTGGCACAGGCGTCCCTGTCACCGGAGCAGGATAGCACGCAGAGGGCAGAGAAATGGGAATTGACTGGATCGAGGCCATGTTCAAGGTTTAATTTGGCTCCCACGCAGAGCAAGAGACTCGAAGACCTCAATGAATGTAATCAATTCGTCCAGTCTGTAGCCCAAGCGTAGTAGTTCAATGTTGAAAGTCCATGATCATTTGAAGGGCTACACTGGGGACCAAGCTGAGGAGAAATCACCTGGAGCTACCTGGGCCTTTGTGAAGCGTGCTGGGTCAGGTCACGATAAGCTTGGATCTGGTCCCAGTTTCGGCGCCCTCCCCAGGGCAACCCGGGTACGTACCCAAGGTACACTGACCATCTTCCACTGGAACTGCGAATTCAATTCACGCCGTCCACCACAATAGGAAGGCACGTCTGAATAGGCAAGAACCTCAATAGAAAAATTGCAATCGCCCCACTCTCCCATTTTCAACTATAAATTCTCCCACCCGGTCTGCCCTCAACTTCTCCCTCTTCTCTTTTTTTTTTCCAGCCAGCTCGCCCTTCCTCAAGCCAGCTTTCTTTTGCCTCCTTCTCTCGCCGCCCCTCGACTCTCTTCTCCGGGCTGATTTGCTCCCATCTGCGCCTGAAGACCACCTGGCCAGTAAGTTCTATTTCCTCATTTTCATTCTTCTTGACTCGATCCCACGAGACGGCAAGTCGGGCGTTGGGCACTCGCAGACACCTCCACCGAGCACCTCTGCCCGCACTTTTCTGCAATTCACCTTGGCTCCTCTTCGCCTTTCCGCAGCACTCCCCCATCCAGCGGGGTGCCTCAGGCAGAGACCCTGATTGTCCACCAAATTCCCTGCCCACCTTTTCATACAATTTTCTCTACCCTCAATACTAATTCAACCCTTCTCTTCCAGCAAACAACCTTCCTTCTCTTTGCCTTCACTTACCGACACCTACTTGTCCACCAATTCTCGCGCGCCATCTCCTCGCAATCTTGGTAAGTCTTCTCCAGGAAATGCCATCATGTGGATTTGTCACAGGCGGATCACACTTCAATTCTCAGTCATTTCCCTGCCTTCTCATCACTCGACAATTGCTGACATTCGGATTTCGCAGAAATCACACAAATGGCCGACAACGCCGACCGCGCGGCTGGCTCTGCCAGCAACATGGCCGAGTTCGGCACAAACGTAAGTCACTCGCAGTTCACTTCTGTCAATCTTTTTCTCACTTCCTTCCCTCCCCCACCTCTCACTTCCTTGGATTGATCGCCCACGAAGAGGTCTCCTCGGATCCTCGGACCCCGCTCTTTCGTGATGGCTTCTGGGCAAAATCAACCCAGGCGATCAATTCCATGTGACACACACCCCGCTCCTCGAGAGCATAGACAGTATTCAGATCTCTGGAGCCGGCCAGGATTGACTTTGGGCCCTTGGCTTAAAGTTCAAAAGTCTGGTCCGCCAATACCGGATAGGATTCAGGATACTACCACGCCCCCGATTGCTACTTGCTAGGCTACTACGAGGCGCTTCTACGAGGCAAATCTAGTAGCTGCTACCGGGACCTACGGGGACTTAGGGGCAGGTCGTCGGAGACTTCAAAAGCTCTCGCCTAGGCTATTCGGGAGCCCAACCTGCTGGATCACTACCGATAGTCGTACTCGGAACTTGGCTGGTCCGGGTGGGATGATACTTAGAAGTTGTGGGAGAGAATGTTTCCGCGCATCGGGGCCATTGGGTGGGAGCCCACGAAAATGGTACCTTTTACACGCTGTCTTTGTTGTGTCGCCTGCTTGCGGCTTACTCAGCATCTTGACCCATTTTGCTGACGAGTGACAGATATCTTTGAACGGCAATACCTTTGCCGACGAAGGCTTCGGCCTGGTCGTCGGCACCCACCACGCCCCGACTGCCGCCTCTCCAGCTGGCCCCTCGGCGTCCCAGCCGACCCCGACGCCGCCATGGTCAACTTCGCGGTCGATGGCGACAACACCAACGGGCTAGCCGCCCTCACTGTCGGTCGCCAGCTCCCCAGCCGGCCCTTTGCCCTTCCCGCCGTCCACGATGCTGCCACGGATGACTTCTCGGTTGCTGGAGGCAACAACACCACCATGGTTGCCCACCTGGACGCCGACGTCGGTAACCTCGTCCCCACCGCCCCAACCGACCCTACGGTTGCGGGAGCCATGGCCACGGCCGCTCAGGTGCAAGCCGAGCAGCTCGCGGCCATGGAGCGGGCCATCTGGGCAAGGATGGGCCAGGCGCTCAACGCGCGGATTGAGCAGGCCGTCACTGCACAGATGGAACCAGTCCAGCAGGAGCTGGTACTGGTGCGAGGCGAAAACGTATGGTTAAAGAACGAGGTGGCGTCCCTGGATCGAACCATCCAGAACCAATTCATCTCGATGGACAGCCTCGGTGGCCAGGCTTCCAGTGCCGAGAAGGAGGCCAAGAAGTGCAAGGAGGAGCTGCAGCAGGCTAAGCTCCAGGTTTCGGGCCTGGAGAGGCAAGTGTCAGGGATGGCCGACAAGATCGCCGACCTCGAAGACCAGCTTTCCAAGGCCGAGGCACAGGGGCGTGAATATAGGAAACTTCTCGGTATCAACAAGACACATGGGAAGATGCCCGTCACTGCCCCAATTTTCGACAAGCTTAGAAACAGCCAGAACAAGCAGGATAGGAAGCTGCAAGAGCAGGACCAAAAGATCGACAATCAGGGTCAGATACTCGAAGACCAGACCCGAAAGATCAACCTCGTAAGTCCATTTGCTATCCATGATAATGATCTTGATGCTGACCATATGTGATGCTTCAGCTGATGCATTGTTTGAGAAACGTGCACATTTCTGATGAAGCCGCCGAGAAGGACCTTCAGAAGCAGTTTGAGCAATTCTTCCTGGGTGACGAGTCGGCAATGGAGGAGGCGACGGGAGCTACGAACATAGAGCAGCAGGAGACGGATGACCAGGAAGAACTTTGATGTTGTAGAACTTTGATGTTGTGTCAGAACACATATGTACGAACAGGGATCATAGAACCATTATGGCTGGAGTTTAGGTTTCGGGTGAATAGGGGTCACAGCACCATCGTGGGACCATCATGGGAGGAGTTTATGTTTTGGGTTATGGGACAAGGGAGACTTCCTTTGGATGGGTGACAATAGAATTTAATTGTCAGATGGACAAAGTCTGCTCCCACATGAGGATTGTGACGTCGATTTGCGATTCTGTTTGTCCATGCCTCAAGCCTAGGCAGAGATGATTTAGGACAATGGCCCGACATACACCTTGGAAGACCTGTCCTTGAGGATGTCTAATTTGAGTCGCGAGGCCTGACAAGCAGGGATATCTACCTGTTTCCTCTAAGCTGATTTTCCGAAGCGCAGTAAAAATGTCTCTGGCATTCAGTCTTGTCTAGTTCCAGAAATAGGGACAGAGCTATCAATGTCACTCCTTTAGTCTCCTAATATCACTTTTTAGTCTAGAATAAACTCTACTTAAACTCCGCCTTGAGCACCTCCAGTCGATATGGTTATTATTCGTCCACGACATGACAAAACTCTTTCCAGTCCCGACGGATCTGAATACGGATGCGACACTCCAGCATATTAGATACTAGTCCGTAAAGCGAGGTGCTAGTACATGTATCATCTATCCCGTATTGTTGTCAAGGCGGTGATTTTACAGCGCTTTCCCCCCGGTGCTTTCTCTGTCGGAACCTGCGAAAGATGCGACGCACCGTGGCTCATTACCTAAAGGGAACTAGGTACTTAGGTGCCTAGGCGAAGTTTCGACATGCATTTTAGGCGCTTGGTAACTCGAGAGGGGAATGACAATGTCGACCCTCTGGTTGACGAGTGCCAAGGCCCCTGGACGGCGACAGGATGCCAAGACCTCTGGAGATGGTACATGTGAAGAGAGTTCATCGCCTCACCATGACCACCTCACCCCGAACCCACCTGAATCTGTACTACTTACGTATGCAGACTGCTTACTTCGAAAACGGGAATATCATACACTATTATTTGTCTCGGACAAACCGACCCCTGATAGAACTCGCAACTTGAGCGAACAGAAAGAAAAGTGGGCCGACGACTTGACTCCGATAAGATAACAGATAAGATCCATCTTATCGGACCTCATCCAGTCCCGAGTTGCACACACCCTCCTCACTCCTTGAAAGACAAGACAAGACCAGATCAACATGGAATACAAACCGCCACCACGCATTCCGATAGTAAAGCCAAGAGTGATCATCCACGGCGGGGCCGGGAACATCACGCCCACCTCTCTATCTCCAGCGCGGTACAAACAATTCCGGGACACGCTCCTCACCATTGTGAGATCCGCTTGACTGCTTCGCTTCCCCACACGATAACCCAAATGAGTTCTAACACTGCGCCAGGTCTCCAAAACCCGCGCCTACCTTAACGCCCAAGGACCTCCACCCTCAGCGCTAGATACCGCCGCGTATGCCGTCACTCTCTTGGAAGATTCGCCACTCTTCAACAGCGGCCATGGCGCCGTCTTCACGCGCGATGGCATCAACGAGCTTGAAGCCAGCGTAATGGTGTCGCGAGGATTTGCCAAGCGCGCCGTGGCGGTTTCGGGTCTGCGGCGGGTTCGCAACCCGATTCTACTTGCCAAGGCGATGCTTGAGCACGGGGAGGATGATCTGCTAGGGCACCGGTACCGGCAGGTACATGTAGGACTGGATGTGCCCTCGGCGCAGGGGCATACGTTGCTGCATGGGGAAACAGCCGAGGTATTGGCAGAGCGGTATGGGCTGGAGTTGGTTGATCCGAAATACTTCTTCACCCAGCAGCGGTGGGACGAGCATGTGCGGGGCCTCGAACGAGAGCGGTCAGGGCTTGGCGTGGCATCGTGGTCGGATGTTGAATACCTCCCACAAGGGACGGTCGGAGCGGTTGTGCTGGATGCGGATGGCGTGGTCTGCTGTGCGACCAGCACGGGAGGGTTGACAAACAAGCTGACAGGGCGGATTGGAGATACACCGACTGTGGGCGCAGGGTTCTGGGCTGAGGAGTGGATTGAACAAGGGCACAGGCTTGCAACAGCGCCGGCTGTTGGGCTGTCAGATGGCCTGGCTGGGCTACTTGCTGACTGCTTGCCGTCACTGTCCCTGCAGACTTATTCGCCGATACCATCAGAATCTGGGTTGGCAACAACTCGGAGCGTCGCAGTGTCCGGGACAGGGAATGGTGATTCGTTCCTCCGAACAGCTGCGGCGCGAACAGTCGGGTCCATTGCCCGATTTGCTGGCCTACCATCGGCCGTGGCGTTGACAAGAGTGACGGGACCGGATGGCGAGCTGCAGAGAAGTGCTGGTGACCGCTGGGGCAAGACCGGGGAGGGCGAGGGCGGCATAATCGGGATTGAATGCATCGTTGTCAGTGACCCCAACGGAAATGTTGTCGAGACGAGATCCGAGATTATCCAGGACTACAATTGCGGCGGCATGTTTCGAGCTTGGATCGACGAAAAGGGTTCTGCTTGGGCGAGGGTTTGGCGGGCAGATGGAGCGGTTCCCTGTCAATATGTCGGCGAAGACAAACCGGAAGATCCACGAATATGGTGTAGTGAGAAATTGGGTGGGTTCCTGGCGAGTTAGTTCACGGCAACATACCAACAGAGACAAGATATAGACATATTATTGTGAATGGAGTCGTCCTCGCTAAACTGGGCATCCCCGCCCAGCCACTTGTGGCGAGCGTAACCAACCTATAATCTATGATACAAGGAACGCCGCCCCCGTAATGCTGACCGTCGTGAATGCATACAAAAAAATACACGCGCCGGCTCTCTGGCCGGGCAAGTGGTGGAGTCGGGAGATGTTGTGCCCTTCGGCATCCATATCCGGGAATATTATCCTGGCTCAATCTCGGAGAGAGCCCCAATTTATGCGAGAACCTTTTCGTTGGATGGAGGTGGAGGGGGAAGCTACAAGTGTTGTTAGCACGAATACAATGACGACGGAGCAGACAAAACAAGGTCCCCTTACCTCAAGCTTTTGGCTCCCAGCAAGCATTCTTTGAAAGCCCATGCCTACGCCCTCAATGACGGCCAATAGCACAGCACAGCCTATCGCACCATTCCTAATCTGCTTGTATCCACCACGGACCGCCAACGAGCCGCCCGTGAAGAAGCCAGCGATGATGGCATTCCACGGGTCCTCCTTCTTCCTGACGCCCTTGACTGCGCAGTCAAATGTGCTGAAGAGGCCGCCCCATACGCCGAAGTTACCGCCCAGGACAGGCGCGCGCATCTTGATCGCCGTGATGGCACCGATCCGCCGTTCGCCATACGGGCTGTTGCGGAAACCCTTGATGCCGTGCCATATTGTCCCACCGACAGCCTATAGCAAGGGGTTATTAGTTGGTTATAACATTGTGGCAAAACCATCGGGATACATACACCCATGGCAAAGGCACCACCAAAGTCATTGAGGATTACCCAGGGGCAAGGGTCGCGTGTGTGATCCATTGTGAACGGCGTGGGCTTCTGGGTTTGGCAAATACGGTCGCTCTCGCTCCTGCGCGGATCGCTAAGGGGGAATGTCGTCGAGGATAAATGAGTGACAATGGAAGTGATATAGCACTTTGGTCCCGGGCAGTTACGAAGGCGACTCTTGAACGCGGTGGTTGTGGAGGATGCGGGCTGGTGAGTAGCTTGGACGATGATCTCAGGATCAAAAATTATTGCTGCGTTAGCCCGCAAACTTCGGCGTGCACGGACCATGACGGCAGGCTCCGCGACGTGCCGCGACCCACTTTCGCGACCTTTTTCTCCAAGGTCGCTTTTGTACCTCAATAGGGGTTCTGTCGGCTGACATTCACATTGGCCTTTGAGTCTCTGCTTGTCACCTGCTCTCTCTCGTGCGTCCCCAGAATCCGGGCAGTCTGCACGCCAGTTACACAAAATGGGTAATTCCGCACGCGTGGAAATCCTTACAACAAAACTCACCCCACGAACCGAGCCTGTTACTTGTCTCTTGGTTGGGGACGGCATGGTCTGACGGTTGCAACGGCAGCTGAAAAGACAGCGTTGATTGAGATGGTTCCTGAACATCCCTTTTCTTGGCTTGATATCAGACAATTGCGTCGAAGAATGCGCTCATTGTCAATCTGTCCGCTCCCGATGTCGCTGGAAACCCGTGGAACCGTACTTTACACTAGGCCCCGTAACTAGCTATGCAGAACAAAGACCATAAAATGCGGTGAGAATTTCGTCCAGGGATCGGTGTATTCCCTATCCGCGTTCGCAATTGCCTTTGCAAAACGTCTCACGGAAAGGAGCTAATGTAAGCTTGGCCCGAGAAGCCAGGAAAGACGGGTGAAAACCAAAGAGGGCTTTCTTTTTTGTGGTTGGCCTGTCACAGTTGAGCATCGTGGCGTTGGGACCCTGTCGCCGGTTTGGACCGTTCCTCCAATCGTGGTATATGAAGTGAGCCAGTCGCTACCCTCGTGCACGCCAACGCTGCACCAATCCATTCGTCCATTCCCTGCCCGTCTTTGTGTCTCAATTCCTTCCCTCTTGGATTTATACGGCGGTGAGATGCTCCAGAGCTTCTTCTTCCGCCCAGTTCGTGCTGGTTTATGAGGAGTCTGCAACGAACGGCACAGCACCGCCTGCTTGGCTCTCTTCCCAATGGCGCAGTCCACCCCTGATCTCGCGTCATTCGACGAAGCCGGTCCGTCCCTGCAAGAGATGGAAGAACCCGGAACTTGCGGTGAACCACTCGGCGAGTTGGTTCAAAGAGAGACGGTGTCCTCTCCTTCCAATACCACACGGTCAATACCACGAGACTTTGTCTGGCGACTGCACGGAGGACGACGCAGCAGCTCGACAAGTCCGACGGAGTCCAACACTGAGCCAACCGATATGACTGTAGCCGTTGAGGTGCCCGCCCTGCGTCATTCGTTTGATCCGTGGGGTGCACTCGGAGAGGAGGAAGAAGATGGTCGCTGCAAGGGCTGCATCAAGATTCTCAAGGCCAGGGCCGCCGCCGCCGCCGCGGCGGCGGTTGTGCCAACACCCCACGGTGAGTGATTCGACTTCAGTTCCCCATGTGCGGATGGTGGCCTTTTATGCTGTGAACCCCCACGTCCTCGGCAATCCCGCCAACCAATTCCGCCCACCAACTCTGTCAACAGCTCGTTCCCACGTTCCCAGCAAGACCGCCAGCGACTCCGAACAGCCCCAGTTGAGCCGCCTTGTCCCACCGTGGGGTGCGTTGTTCCCATGTGCCAATCAACCATTTCGAGGTGCATCTGGGATCCGCGCTGGCGTCTGGACCTTACAGTGGTGGGGTGTTCCCGGGAGGGCATCCCTGCTGGGGACCTGAGCTGAGCACTGGCGCGGGGCAGTTCCCCGCCTGGGTTCTGGACCGTAGCTTAAGCCAGGGCAAAGTTAGCGACGGCAACTCTGGCCCGCGAAAAGACAAGAATCCTCCAATCCTGGAATTGAGCCGACGTCGGACCCGACTCTGCAGAAAGGCCAGACCTGCATCCCCCAGTGGTCTTTCATTGCAGGGGAACGCAATTGGGGTATTGGATGAATTGAATCTGTCGCTGACCCTCTCTTCCCCACGCTAGAACCGCATGACACGATGCCGGATCTGCAACCTCGCGAGCAGGACGACGGCTGCCCCGACAGCGCCCCCAAGCAGCTTCAGGAGCTCCAGCACAATGGCTCCGTCTTGTCCATCGCCGTTTCCGACGAGTACATCTTTGCGGGCACGAGCAAGGGCGAGATCGTCATCTGGTCTCTTGGCTCGTACCAGTTGGTTCAAACGATTCAAGCCCACAAGCGCTCCGTCCTCTGTCTCTTCCTGACCGACGACTACAAGTATCTCCTCTCGAGCGCCTGCGAACCTATTGTCGGCGTCTGGTGCCCCAAGACGTTCACTCGCCTCTACGAGATCTACAGCACCTACCATGTCGGTGACGTCTTTAGCGTTGCCTACTCGGCGCAACAAGATACAGTGTACCTGGGCACCCAAACGCAGTATATACAATGGGTTAGCCTGAGCGACCCGGATCGAGTAGTCCCTCAAGAGTCGGATAAACATCCAGACAAGCGTCAACACCCTTTCTTCGACTCGCGAGCAGTTGGCGGCACCTCGACCCCTCGCCGCACTGAGGATCATTACGCCTTAATCCCCAGAGCGCAAACCGTGCTGGAGATTGACCCGGGAGCCATCATGCAATACGCGCACTATGGTTGGGTATTCTGTATGCGTATTGCGAAAGGCCCATCTGTCTTGGTCGAGCCCGATGAGGAAGTCTTGGTTTCGGGTGGTGGTGATGGGACTATCAAGCTATGGAAGCTCACCGACCAGGGTCCCGAATACAGCGATGCTAACGACGTGGAGCGAGTCACGGGGGGCATTGAGGAGTTGATGGTCCTGGGGGTGGATGAGGGCGAGTCCGTCATGTCCCTGGAGATCGATGGGTCTTTTGTCTACGCCGGCAAACTTGGCGGGATCATTGAGCTGTGGGACGTCGATACTAAGCAGAAACTCAGGGTGATCAAGGCCCACGACGGGAATGTAACGACCCTAAATATGAGTTTTGGGCTTCTCTGGAGCGCTGCCGCGGCGGGTTCGGCTTCGGTAAGACACTCCTCGTTCTTGGTCTGGAGTGAGGCTAACCGGAACTAGAAACACAGCACTGTTCACTATGGCAGAGATGCCGATGGTGTTTCGCAGAATGTCAGCCAAAAATATCAGTGCCTGAGCCGGTGGATGGCTCATGACGGCAAGGTCTTGTCCTCAGCCCTTACAGTGCACAACAAGGACCAGCTTCTCATCACGGGAGCCAACGATAGCCTCATCCGCATCTGGCGTGTTAACGGCATGCCTTCGCAGGAAGAGGAGAATGTCGAAGTCTCCGACAACATGATGCTCAAGACTCTGGAGGATTTTGTGTCGTTCAAGACGGTCTCATCACGCCCCGAGTTCACTGAGGACTGTCGCAGGGGCGCTACGTTTCTTGGCGCATTGTTCAAGCGGCTCGGAGGCCAGGTTGAGATGCTCAGCACAGACGGCTTGCACAACCCTATTGTTTACGCCAAGTTCAGTGGCAAACTGGAACCAGCGGAGAATCGGAAGCGTGTCCTATTCTACGGCCACTACGATGTCGTCCCCGCCGACACAAAGTCGGGGAACTGGCAATCAGACCCTTTCAAACTCAAGGGGCAGGATGGATACCTTTATGGACGTGGAGTCAGCGACAATAAAGGCCCCATTATTGCCGCTCTTTACGCGGTCTCCGACCTCCTGCAGGATCGAGAGCTCGACTCGGACATTATCTTTGTCATTGAGGGCGAGGAGGAATCTGGCTCTCGGGGATTCCAGGACACCATCCGCAAACACAAGAGCTTGATTGGACACATTGATTACGTCTTGCTTGCCAACAGCTACTGGCTGGACGACGAGGTGCCTTGCCTCACGTACGGCCTGCGTGGTGTCCTGCACGCTACTGTGTGCATTGACTCCCAGCACCCCGACCTGCACTCTGGCGTGGACGGCAGCACCATGCTCTCCGAACCTCTCACGGACCTCACTATCCTACTAAGTCAGCTCAAGGACTCCAATAACCACGTCAACATTCCCGGCTTCTACAATGGCATCCTTCCTGTTACCGAAGAGGAGGAACTGCGTTATGACGACATCGCCAGCATCTTGATACGCCGCAATCCTAAGAACGGTCCCGTTGAAGCTCTAAAACGCAGTCTCATGGCGCGCTGGCGAGAGCCGAACCTGACCATACACCGGTATAATGTATCGGGACCTGACGGCAGTCTCATCAGCAGTCACGCAACAGCCAATGTCAGCATTCGTCTCGTACCGGGACAAGAGGTTGAAGAGATTATTGAGTTACTGCGATCATTCTTGCGGTCCGAATTCGCCAAATTTGAGAGTGACAACACGCTCAGTATTCGTATCGACAACAAGGCAGAACCATGGCTTGGCGTACCAGGAAACTACATCTTTCGCACACTGGAGGAGGCAGTTCTGAACGCTTGGACTGCACCAGACGCTGAACAGAGCGGCACCGTTTTGTCGGCTAGCGACACAGATGGTAGCAAAGACAGCGAGAACGGAAACGGGGAAGCGGCTCCCAGCAAGATCAAAAAGCCCCTTTACATCCGAGAGGGTGGATCGATTCCCACGATCCGATTTCTCGAAAAGGAGTTCAACGCCCCGGCGGCGCATCTGCCTTGTGGACAGGCAAGTGATGCCGCCCATCTTCACAATGAGCGACTGCGATACCTGAATTTGACCAAGAGTCGGGAGATATTTAGAACAGTGTTTAGAAAATTGTAGGGGTTCGAGCGAAGGTCTGCGCAAGCGCATGGGTGTTTTGTGTGTATTGTTTCAGGTATTGGTATTGAACGTTAGATTCTAGGCTAAAAGTCTGTCGGTAGCGTGTTCGGTTTTACCTTGTTATTAGGACCAGAAATAGATTCACCTGTTCATTGCGCGGAATGCACTTCTTGTGTTGCCTCCAGTGTGGTCATGATATATCTGTCGGTGATTGAGGTTGAGATGAGGTAAAAGTGCCAGTGTGCATCGTACCGATTCAGTCTTTCAAATTGATACGTCGCCCTGTGACCCTCGGTGTTCTACAAAGTCTTCTGAACATGAACGTTCCTTTCTGTTTGTTGAGTTGACAGATTTTTCGTCATGAACCTACACAAACTTTGCCACTTTCTACGGAAATCATACACGACCGCCGCGGCCCGCCATCGAAATCACAGTGTTGAGCCACGGAAAAAAGAAGCAAGGAGAAAAAAATGTTTACAACCCCCCCCCCCCCCCCCCCCCGGGGGCAGGCAGCCGTTGTCCCCACAGTCTGGTGGGAACGACAGCCGTAAAGCGACGGTATCGCTCCTGGTTTTGTTCAATGGTGCTGTAAACCAGGACCAAATTGTTCTTCTCGCCATTCCCTTGCTCTGTTTGTTTGGTCATGCAGAGAGGACTGCAGAGGACAGCAAGGATGATTGATAATAAAGGCACGTACGCTTGACGAAATAACTTCACAATTCCGGATCAGACTGGAGGGGAGCAATGAATGATGATGAATGAATGCTGGGCAATCGGCAACTGAGAAACCGTAAATCAAATTTCAACCCATGACTCAGATAAGGTACCTCTGACAGATAGCTTATCCCATAACCCAGCAATATCGTCGGGATCCATGTGTATAGAAAATCCGTATCACAAACAACCCTTGGAGCATGCTACTAATCAGATGCGACGACCCCTTGCCACGGTGCCTCAACCATCCGTGACCACACTCAAACTCCCCTGCATTCCCGCCAGCAACATCTCACGCTCCCTCATGAGTCGTTCACGTTCACGTGTCAGCTCTTCGATGCGTTCACGGGCCATATCCAACACGCGAGCCTTGTTCATAGTCCTTCCGTGAACCTTTACATGTTTGTCCTTCTGGTCTTTGTCCTGGTCCTTGCTCTGATCCTTGCCACCTGACTTTGACTCATCCCCTTTTCTTTTTCCTTCTCCTTGCCCTTCCTTCTCCGCATCGTCGTTGTAGTTGTCGTCGTGTTCGTCATCATCCCCCCCTTCCCCGCCTTCGCCGCCGCCGTCGCTGTCATCATCGCTATGAGACAAAGCTGCCGCCGCCGCCGCGACGACAGCAGCTTGTTGCTGAACACGCCGAAATTCAGCCGGGTCCGTGTCGCGACTGATGCGCAGAGCAGCCTGAAGGGATTCAAACTGGTCGCTTAGACGATTTCGGTAGCGTTTGCCGATGCGGTTGTGCCATTGGCGCATCTGCGCTTGGTATTCTCCAAGGGCGGCACCCTCGCGCAAGGGGCTAGATGGCGAGTTGGGCATCTTGAAGGGCCTCTTGGGACTACTGCTGGGACTGGTAGGAATGATGAGGGGCGTAGTGGGGGCTGTGGCGTTAATGGGAGCTTCGTTGGTGGTCAGAAGCCGTATGGAAGAGTTTGGGTTGGGAAGTGAGGTCGAGAGATGATGATTGTTGGGGGGGGACACCATTGTTCAATGTTCCGCGTAGAGGGGTTGCTGAGTGGGCGAGAGTGTCGGTGGTGTTGTCGATATGTCTGTTCCGCGGGAAGAGAGACTTGAATGGATGCAAGATAAAGATGGGAAAAAAATGGGAGCTGCTATCAGAGGGGAATCCGAGAGAGGGGATGTGGTGGACGAATATGGCAAGTGCCCATGGTTCGGGGGACGACACCAGGGCATGATTGGGTGGTTTGGCGGGGTGGTACAAGAGGGCTTGTCGACAGCCACGTGACGGCACCCAGTTGGTTGTTCTGCACCTGGCCAGCGGGGAAGGGGACACCGACAGGCAAATCGTGCGCTGCGAGTATCAGGAGATTGAGAGTTCCGTCAGCACCCACCCGCCCCGAAGGTGTCCAATCATATGCGCTGCATTGGCTTGCCCGCGGGGTCGAAATCCCCGGTTTGCTTCTCGACCGGGTTTGTGCTTCGGAAGGCAACCTTCTGCTCAGCTGAGGGGTGCATCTCGAGTGTCACCAGCCCTCGCGTTGTGGCATCTCTCCGCAACAAGCGATCACGCGTAAAACGATATCGCCAAACGCCCTGTATTACCTACGCGAGTGAAGCATTTCTCGGGACTTTTTTTCTTAGTCACTAACGTCTTTTGCCGCTCAAGGCCTAGCCACTCAAGTGAAGCGCAAACCACAAGCCTTCCGTTCAGAACTCGAGCCAATGCTTTTCCCCTTTCCCGACCGGCTGCTCCCGACCCAGGGCTAACCCGCCGTGACCTTTACCTTGGATCTGCTTGATGCAGACCCATCCCCATCCCATCATTGTCGCGGCGATGACCTCCCCCTTCAACGTCCGGGACTTGTCGAGTATTGTCAGGGGTGGGTTGCTCTGAATTATGATTATTGCCCTTCAACTCGCTGTCCTCCTGGTCATCCTCCTCCAGCGCTCTCTCTGCCTTCCGCCGCCGCCTTGTTCTTGCACAGAGCCAGGTGCCCAGACCGACGGCGAGGGTCGGAACACCAAAGCCCACACCGATTCCAATGGCAATCTTGTCCGACTGGCTTAATCCGTCGGGCTTTTCGGCCGGAGCAATACCGAAAATGGTGGAATTCCCGGTAAACGTTGGCATGCTGCCCGTGTATGTCGTGTTGCCACTGAGGTCGACATTGAGGACGTCCTTGCACGTTTTTAATTTGCTGTTCCTTGTCGCTGGTTTGGGATGGTTAGCTTGAGCGCTGACTTTCAGGTTGTTGACTTACCCTCCCACTTGTCTGGGCACACCTCCTTGAGACAGTTGGCGAACCGGGTTGAGTTGAACGCCACGCAATTACACTCCGTGCTAGGGAACTTGCAGGGTTCTACTAGTAGCTCCCCCAAGTACACTTTCTCATCGCATCGCATCGATGCCTAGGTAGGTAATCAACAGGCCAGTTTTAACATCACCCAGCTGGAGAGCGGCACATCGCCTAGTAAATAAAGAGAGTAGCAAAGCCGACTTACCGGACAAATCATGAGGGATGAGCTTGGAGTATCAGTAGGGATACTGAGGGAAAAGTTTGTCGAGCTCGAGGTGGTTGAGGTTGTTGTTCTGGTTGACGGAGAAGTTGTGAGCTGTGCGACTGAACCAGTTACAGCCGAGAGTAAAACAATGGCGGATCCGAGGGAGTACATCTTGTTGGCCTTTGACCATAAGATTTGAGATTTCCTTGAGATGGCTTGACTAGGGAATTTTTTTTTTTTTTTTGTAGGGAGAAGTGATTTCGCAAAGCAAGGGAGTGCTTGCGTTCCAGGATTCCGGGCGAGTGGTAATATACTTGCACTGACCCTTTCATGTAGGGAGTAACCCAACAACCACGTTGAAGAAATAGGGGTGTCCGCTTGACTGGGTGGTGCAACTTGGCCATCTGGCGAATGAACGGCGCGGAATACGAGATCAGGACCGGTCAGGAAGAGCGGCTGAATACTACCCACCACAACAGAGTCCCCAATGACATGCAAGTAAATCGCCTATTTCCGTGGCTGAGCTCGCCAAGTGCGCCACAGCAATTAAGAAGTACAATCTTGTCCCATCACAGGACTTTATCTTAGTCTTGACTCTTGGCCTTTCGGGGTGATCATGTTTCTTATCGCTAGCCAGCTACACATACCGAGTCTAGACCGCTAGACCCTGCATACGTGCTTTAGGTTTGTGATTATCTTTTAATTAGGACTGCAGCGCAACAATACCGTGGTTGCTGAAGTATCTCATCTGTTTGTGTCTACCCTTGCACGGCATCATGAGGTTCTCCCCGAACGTGCTGCCATGCATGTGTCCGTTCCTCCTCGAGATAGTGTCCAGGCCAATTTGACATCAGATTGGAGACTAGACGCGGATATGATGACCAGGATATTAAATCTCAAATTCTACCAAATTGATGCGCCTGTTCATAATTGCAGCAATTGCTGGGGTCACTTATGAGCGGCAGTCTCCGTCTACTTCAAATTGACCGACTGGACTCGATAAAGGCTGCAAGGAATGGATCGGCGGTGCAAGTAACACGCCCTAGAGGTGGCATTGGAATCAATGTGATAAGCTCGGGAGAGGGCAACATGATGGCCATGATGTACAACGATATGATCAAATCGCCCCATCACCAGTATTCAGGGCCATAATCAAATGCAAGGCAGCCCGGCCTTGTCAAGATTTCGGGCACTAGATCACCCCCCCCCCCCCCCCCCCCCCCCCCCCCCCCCACACCCCAGTTCCTTCCT
>Ga0247765_1000595_pt1 | contig 26342 bp, 20 predicted proteins | sample UWRJL106311C6_FD_179949 | JGI IMG/M metagenome (GOLD analysis project Ga0247765, IMG submission 179949) | Plant litter microbial communities from Arlington Agricultural Research Station in Wisconsin, United States - UWRJ-L106-311C-6 | ecosystem: Environmental > Terrestrial > Plant litter >...
ACAGGTGCCGATGGCATTGACGTGGACTGGGAATACCCTGGGTGAGTTCCTCCGGTTGCATTGGGCCGACTCTTCAGCCGTCACATTGTCCCAGACTTGGAGCTGACGGTTTCCGTATAGGGGCAATGGTGAAGATTACAAACAGGTCCCCAACTCCGACAAAACTTGGGAGATAGCCGCATATCCGCTTCTTCTTGCAGAGCTCCGCGCCGCTCTAGGGCCTAACAAAGTGATATCGGCCGCTGTTCCTGGTCTCAAACGAGATATGTTGGCGTTCACACATGAGACGGTCCCAAGAATTATGCGCCATCTGGACTTCTTGAACGTGATGACGTACGACCTTATGAACCGCCGCGATACGGTAACCAAACATCATACCGGCGTTCAGTTAAGCCTTGAGGCTGTGGATGCTTATGTAAAAAACGGAGCCGCGCCGCAGAGGATCAACCTCGGACTTGCTTTCTATGCCAAGTATTTCCGGACCGAGCATGATGCCTGCTCCAATGGTGACTCTCCCATCGGGTGCCCAACCCTCCTCCTAGAAGACCCGAAAACAGGGACCGATCTTGGGCGCTCTGGGGCATTCTCTTGGCACGACTCAGTGCCATCAGAGGTGGCCGAGTCATTCACGAGGGCGATCGAACACGGCGTTTACGACGAGCAGGAAGGAGGGTATTATTACTGGGACAGCGAGGAGAATCTCTGGTGGACTTTCGACACAGCAGATGCTATTCGGCGTAAATTCTCGCTCATTTTCAACAAGAGACGGCTCGGAGGTGTCTTTGCATGGGGCCTTGGTGAGGATGCTCCGGTATACGAGCACTTGTCGGCACTCAATGGTGTCTTGAATAAGCGGACATACGGCAGAAAAGAAGAGTTATAAGTGGGTGTTATCCCCTCGCATTTCTGGTATGTTTGCGCTCGCATAGCCCACCAACCTTCCAACCCTGACGTCTACAGGTCCCCGTCACTGCCTTGCCAGACCGATCCCTGTCGACGATTCCCACCCATGCGAATCTAAGAAATTATGCCGCGAAATTATATGAACCCGCTGCTCGGAGACGACGTCACTCGTTGAACAGCAACATTATCTGTTGGCGGAACAGGTCGAGGCAAACATACAACGCTCCGAGCAGCAACGGCAAGGCCAACATCCAGAGAACAACGATTTTCAGATTCGATGTCCTGTTTCCGTCGATCGATTGAGCAGCCTCCGCTGACGGCAAATCTGAAGGCGGTGATGTTTCGCTCTCTCGATCGGTGTTAGAAAACGTGTTGTAATCTTGGTGCAGCCGTCCGACGGGTGAAGGGGCGCGAGAGGACACACTGTTAGGACGGATAGACGAGCCGTCAGACAGTGACGACGTGGAGCTCATGTTGTCGATGCAGCTCGAGTCAAATCGATCTCGGAGGCACCGTGCTAAACCCAAAGCAGGAAAGACCGAATAGCCGTAGGCGGTTGCAGGATACACAAAATGCGGGTAGCTGCTTGTGCGAGCAACCAGGAGTCGCTCACGCCGTTTGCTGTGGTGTATATGCTGGTGCTGGAGAATCAGCAGAAGAATGTATCCAGATAAAAGGATGTCTTGAGAGAGAAGTCTTTAGAACTTTGAGATGGGATATCCCAAGACTATTGTTTCGGGGGCGAGAAATGAGCAAGTCGTACCTACTTTTGACTGGGGAACAGTTTCACAACGTACGCCCTCATGGTTCGAGTTTTGACCTGATGCGGTACAATATGCTACCATACGCAACTTACTTGCAGCATATTACTGGAGCCATCTCAAGTGGCCATCAGATGAACGATCAACTGATTCAACCCAGTGACCCCAACTTCAGGTTTACGCAGGTTAAGGACATGGCGACCAGAACACCGGTTTTCGGAGACTGATTTGGCTCGCCCATGGAGATACTCTTTCAAGGTTCGAGAAGTACCTTCACGAAGTCACCAAAATTTGACTTGTAGGGATGACGTCCACCCTACCCACCGTGGCTGTAGCTTATTCGTCGAGTGTCTTTGAGATAGTTCAAGTTACAGGTCCTACTCAGAGGTATTCTACTCGCCGCGACCAGGCCTGTGTGGCTTGACCAAATTTTAGCCCAGAAAAAGCCGCGCCTCCTTCTCATGCCCTCACTACTATCACATGCATTCTAGCTTTTGTGTTTGGCGTCAGCAGTGACAGCACAGTAGTTTGCGTCTATGTAGCTCTAACGGGGCCGTGGAGCTAGGGTTCTTCAACACTTCATCTTCTCTTGTGCCGTTTATAGCATAGAATGAATTCTTTTGCCTTTGCGCTTCCTAGTGCGGATGGACTCGCTCTCACGATAACGGTGATGACAACGCATTCATAAAGTCCGTGCTCTAATCCCGTTGCAACAACACATTCCACAGCCCGCTTGGCTAAGTGGTATAGCGTATCACTAGTAAAAATCTAGGATAATGATAAGGTCATCAGTTCGATTCTGATAGTGGGCATCATCTTTTTTTCTCCCCTTTGCACTGCCTTTTTTTTTGGCCACCAATTCCAATCACAAGCTATTTTTGGCTACCTTCTCTTCCCTTTTTTTCTTCTTTTTTTCTCCCCCTCTTCTTCCTCCCCTGTACGGAATTCGGAGGTTATACCTTGTCTGCTGTGAGGAGGAAGAAAGAACTGGACTGGGCTGATCTCAACTGGCCGACGACGTTGGATGGATGGATGGATGGATGGATGGAGGATGGGCACTACCCACTCATCTTCATGGCTTTGCTTTCTCTCTCGTCGTGCATCCGAACATCTGCCCACGATTTCCCGCTCCTTCCTTGCACGTTGCGTCTAACAAACCAATCCCCATCCCATCCCCCCCCCTCCCTCTCCAATGCAACCAATAAACGTGGACACGGGTCATCTCCAGGCCAAGATATCCCGACGTGCACAAGACGACACGACATGGGCACTGTCCTGTCCTATCCTTTCCTGTTGGCGCGCGTCCGCCCATTTTTTGAATCCTCCTCCATCCAATCCCGCCCCACAGCGTCGGTGTTATAAGCTTGTTTTGATGTCCTCCTCTCCGAGCTTGCTTGCTTGCGTCTCAGTGGTAGTGGGGGGGGAGGTGGGGAAAGGGACAGTTCAAACACTCTCGGCGTACAGAGTATGATTGCCTGGATTTGGATTTGGACTGGACATGATGCGGCGGCGGCTGCATAGATAGTTAGGTAGGTATGGCTAGGATAGGACAGGATAGGAGATGGATAGAATAATACACCTTCCGTTTCAGTTTCGGGGTGTGTACTTGGTGGAGAGGTAGGCATGCCAACCAACCAACCTGAGCACCGCCGTACCTTCACCGTGAACGACGGAGCACTTCGCAGTCACTTACCTGGGTTCTAGCTATGGAACCATGGATGAATGGTGATGATTGGAATGTTATACGTATACTGCGCAGTAGAATGGTTCAATTTTATGTCATGTCTGTCTGCGTGGGTAGCGGGTATGGTTATGTTTTCAGAATGAATCATGCATGCGGCGTAAAATGCTAAAATGAGCCAAAAAAAAAACCCCCCAATATACCTAGGTAGGTATGCTTGTATTGACTCCTCTCTCTCTCTCTCTACCAAGGATTCTCGGCGCGCGCACAAAAGACCTAGATAGGTAATGAGGTAGTGTAGTTTCGTCGCCATAGCCCTGCATACACATATATGTACGGCGTGCTCGTGGCATAACCAATCTTTCTTTCTATGGTCTCGTTCGTGCTGTGCCTCGCCGTTACCACTATGTTTTGTACGCTAGTGTCTAGTGTCCACACAGAGAGAGAGAGTAGGCATTGAAGCGGCAAGCCACCTCGGTTACGCAAGGATGTGTATGTTCACGCCCAGCTATCCTGTTCTTGACGACGCAGGTACGCGGCACGGGCAGACTGGACCGGGGGTGGCCGGGGCGGGGGCTGGACGGGGGGCGCACGGGGAGAACCGGGGTTCTATTGTCCATATCTAGTCGGAGTGGGGGAGGAAGAGAGGGGGCTCATGTTGATGTCGGGAGGGGCGTCGGACGGAGGCGGGAGGGAAGGAGCGGCTCGGGGCGGCTGCTGCCACAAAAGCCACCCCCGTGCCGCCGCCCGCACAGGGGAAAGTACTGCCGCAACCGCGCGAGGAGGATCTTTGCAGTATTATTGACTTATTTCCATGACTTTCTGCATGTGCGGCGTTAACTCCGTATGCGTACACATTAGTTTTACATTACATACCAGACAGCACGTCGACGACGCTCGCTTGCTTGCTTGCACGTGGCTTACTTGCTGGCTGGCTTATCAAACGCTCCACAATGCAACTGCCAACAACCAACCGCCGCCGTTGAAACCACCATGTAAACGTATGTCCATGAGCATTCTCCCCTTTCATCTAGGAGTATAGTGCAGATAGCTAGCCGCCCTTACTTGCCGACATGCACCGAGGAGCATGGTTTTCCTGCTTCCCATCCCGGCTTACCCGATCTTGCCGACTGACCGACTGACCGACTGACTGACCGGCCCAACAAGATAGATCTCCAGTACCTACATGAGCCTCAGTATCGCATCGATCAGTGGTGTCTCAGGGGGCAAGGCAGGGAGGCAAGGGGGGGAAGGGTCAAAACAATGGAGGAACTTTCTCCATATCCCGTGCCCCCACCGACTGGTAGCCGGAGTAAGCTTTGCAGGCCAAGCAAGCACTAGAAGTATCTGGCGGTGGGGAAACGGATCATGGAAACCACAAAACGTCAACCGACGGATTTGGGTTCGGGGATGGGTTTGGGATGGGATCATAGGTAATCCCTGCCTCGCTTCCTCCTCTTCTTCTTCAAACCTGAGTTGAGCTGACTGGAGCTGAGCACAGTGGGCACGGAATACCTATCCTACCTACATTACCCATGTGCCTGCCTCACGCTACGCAGTTCCGGGTAGGTGGTTAATTTAGGTAGGGCGCAAGAATTTGCCCACTAAACTACGCTCTTGACTTTCTGACTCTCTCTCTCTCCTTCCGTCTACCTACCTACCTATCTACCTACCTTACCTAGCTAGCTCGAAGCAAGGAAAAAGGCACTTCTAGCCGAGAGATCTCAACATGCAACATTGACCCGCGCCTCAAGAGCGCATTCTTTGCCACATGACTTTCTCTCTCTCTTTTCCTCAGACAATAACAGAAAAGAAAAGGGGGGGTCACGGGGGGGTCATGCGGCGTTACGCGGCGTTACGAGGTCATCGGATCTGGGGCGCGGGAATGATGATACACTACTCTCTCTGTCCAAATGAGAAAGTCGGCTAGCAGACCGGAGACTGCGCCGCTGAAGGCTGCCAGCACCAGCACCAGCACAGACATGTAGCGTGTAGCGTGTAGCGTGTAGCGTGGCATAGCATGGCATGAACTAGGGAGCATACCTAGGTAACCAGAGTTTGGGTCTGGTCTAGCTTGGTCTTGGTTTAGCTCTAGTTCTAGTTCTGTGTGTGAACGGCGCGGGTTTCCGGAGATACCCAAGGTACCTACCTATCTACCTGTTTACACCTACCCACCTAGGTAAGTAGGAGAGGGTAGTGGAGGGTAGGGTAGGTAGTGAGTTAGCTGGCCCAATGATGGCAACACAACGACTAGATGGCATCATCGCAAAGCAGGCGTGCAGAGCACAATGTCTCTCTCTTTCTCTCTTATCAACAAGATGGCGCAAGTCAAGTTGAGGCATCACAACCACGGGGGACATTCGTATCTCAACTACCTACCAAGAAAGCCATTGAGAGGTTAGCCATCAAGATCCTGTTAGGTCCGGTTAGTTCAGTATCAAAATAGAATAGGTACCCTGACATACAAACAATATTTTGTTTACTTACTGACTTACTTATCTGTATTTATTCGTATCTGATTCAGTCAGGACTGGAAGTACAACTATCAGCTCTTGTAACGTCTCCTCTGTCCCATATTCTTATCTCTGTACCAAAGGTAGATCGGTAAGTAGTAAGAAGTCGAGGCGGTGACCCAGTGACGCAACACTCGGTTACCTCAACTGCCTTTGTCATCTGTGCCCTTTTCTCAACAAGAGATAACATTGATCTCTTACCGAGTGCGAACACGCAGGCAGGAGGGCGGAGTCAGCGACTCATTTTGCCACTCATGGTGTGTCCTGAATGTGGGGTTTGTTTTGTCAAGGGGGAGTGAGGGAGGCCGAATCACCGAAATTGGAGGGACAAGAGGCACAGTCGTCATGTTATCCCATTTACGGCTTCTTTTGAAAGGCTGGGGGAGGGGACTGGCAGTGTTTTGTCTGGTACAATACCCTACCACAATTTACAATGTTGGTTGGTTCAAGCATTGGCACGGCACTTAACCAGGGATATGGAGAGCGGGAAGGTTGGTGGGGGACCCTGCATTTTCCATTCTATCCACTACCGACCAGCGGGGGAGAAACTATGTTCCATTACTCGGAAGGGGGCGCCCAACAAAACAAGAGAACCAATGAAATCACCATGTGACTTTGCCTTCGTGACTACCATCCTTGAACCCTATCCATGACCTCCATCCTCAGCCTCGACCACTCAACTCCGCTAGGAAGGCGAACCCCGAAACAGCACACGTATCAGGCAAAACTCAACAAATAAACAATGGACAAGAGACAAGAGACAGAAATGCAGAAGCTGGTCAAGAAAGAACAAGATGAGCGAACCGCAAGCGAGCAAAGAGTAATCCTAGCCAAAGCAGCCGAAACCATTACTTGTAACGGAAGGAAAAAAGGAAAAAAAAAAAAAAAGCAACTGCGCCGTCTCGCCAAGCCCACATGTATGACCCAGAAAGCACCAACCCGCCCGAGCGGATGTAAGAAAGGGGAAAGCCGTCAAAGTACAGCCATGCCAGTGCTCCACCCATGAAATAGTGAACCTCGGTAGGTACAATTGTATTGTATCACAATGAGGCAGATATCCGCAGGCCTGGCAGCGGCGCCGGAAACCGCATGTCCCTTGCCAGCTTGTCCCACGAGATTGCGCCGCGGCGAGCCAGTTCGTCCGGCACGTCGGGACCCTCGTCTCCCATACGCCGGTTGAAGAGCTCGAGGCTAACCCAGCCTTCAAAGCCCAGCCCATGAAAGAATGCGCGGGCAATCTTTTCGACAGGGAGGTAGGCTCCCCGGCTCTTTTCTCCGTAGAATAGGCGGCAGTTGCGCGACCAGCTCATGCGAGCGGGCTGAGATGGGTCGTAGTAAGCGTGGCCCGGCAGAAGAGGTCGACGGAGCCGTTCAGCGTCAACGACTTGAACGTAAAATACTTTGGATACGTCGACCTGAGAGATGAGAGCTGCAATGGATTGCTCGACCGCGATTTCGGCATCGACTGTCCGACCAGAGGCCGCGGTGGGATCGGCGAAGATGCGGCCGGCGATGTTGAATGTATCGAGACACATGCCAAAGTTGGGGCGGTCAACACGCTGAACTACGTCCCAGCATGACTCCCAGACGTCGACATGGGTACTCCAGCAGAGGCTCTCGTAGGCGAAGCGTATGGGCGGAGAAGCCCGGAGGCCAATATCAGCGACTTTTTGTAGGTCTGAGACGATGAGGTCTGGGTCACCGCTGACTTGGTCTGCTGGGAGGAAATTGGCAGGGATTTGGATGAGGTCGGTCTCAAGCTCATGGGCGAGTTGGATCCAGAGGGCCAGCTTCTCGAGGCGACGATCGTGCTCTTCACGGTCGACAAGACCTTCGTAGTGGGCAAAAGGCTGGAGGCAGACGATCTCAATGTTCCGGCTGCGGCACATGTCGAGAACGCACCGGGCAGCGGTCAGCTGGGCTGAGGCCGAGAGAGCATCCTCGCCAAAGAGCTGCTCGGCAACACCGAGAAGGTCCTCGTGGAAGAGTTCGATCCCTTGGTACCCGTACTTGTGGGCAGCATTGAGCTTGCTCTCGAAGGAGTGGCCGGCATAACACCGGCCGAGTGACATAGAAGTGATGGCAAGTTTGTGTACCATCTTGATAGGTGGGCGAGATAGATGGACCTCAGGGGTTCCGTGGAAGATAGAGAGATAAAGAGAGGAGCAAGGAAGCTGAGGAGGAAGGAGGGGGGTGAAAGGTGTGTTGACTAGACTGTCGACTCTAGCCCGGGTTCATAATGGATGGATGGCACTGGTACTTATATACCAATACCGCAGGAAATCCACTTGGGGGCTTCATCCTATTCACTCCCCTAGCCAGCTGATATGATAGATAGAATGATCCACGCCAGGCGTGACACGGATGCTGTCAAAGAGCGGACGACGGGGGGTGGCCGTACCGTAGACTGGCGCCTGCATCACGTCTAGCACAGGGGTTCTTGAACGGGGTAAAAAAGGGCGACTAACAACGAAAACTAGGGTTTTTCTCCCCTTCACCGACCTCGATATGATTTCACACCTTGTAAGTCCCACACCGTCTGTCTCACTCGAGACCGGAGAGGGAGGGTCCTCAACCCAACCCTCTACGTATCTGGCTGTCAAATCAGCAAACCAGGCAAAACCAGATAGCATGCAAGGGATTGTAGCCATGTCACCGTACAGCCGTTGAGCCCATGGCTCAGATGCCGAAGACGGAGATAATGGTCGTGGTTGCGGCTTGAGACGGGCCGGAAAGGCAGCTAACCGTGGGCAGCCACTTGAAGCCACCAGCGGCCGCTAAAAAGGATTTTTTTGGCGGTGCTTCCTCACAATTTCTAAGTGGGAGCTTCTGGGAGTCCATCCCTGGCGTCGTTAACCTGGCTTGCGGTAGAAAGCCCTGATTCTTTGGTTCGCTGCTCCACCGCGAGCCATGCCGCTTCCGGAGCGAGCCGGAGGCTACTGTAGCCCAGACGTCGTGCAGCACAGCGGTGAGAAAGTGCAGCGGCGAAACTGATCAGCACCACTGGTTCGCGGTTGGTCAGATAGCGTAAAACAAGGCAAGGGGATGCAAACTGGGCTGCTGTTTGATGTGAGCTAAGTGGGGCCTGGCTTGCGAAACCCTGGTTTGCTTTTGCGCAGCGAGCACCGGTCACTTGGGTGACCAGTAGGAATTCAACCAGCTCGCATCGTTTTTTGCACCGTCACTGCATGGTGTGACCATTCTTCAATTTTTGTGCTCCATGGCGAATTTTGCCCACACCGTTCACAAGGAATGGCGGGCAAAAGGGGGCAGACTCGCTCAACCGAATCCAGGGCTTTCCAGACAGGGGCCGAGAAGATCAGTGCTGAGCGATTGCCAGAGACCTTGCTTTTTTCTCGGATTCAACCTTTATCGCATGACTTCATGGCTTCGGCACTGATTCGGTGAGATCCCTCCGTGCGAGGACTGTGTCTCGCGGCTCGCGGCAGCTTGCATTTTTTCCCTTGTGCGTCCGTGATTCTATCGGGGAACGGAGAGAGAGAAAAAAGTTGACAGCTCACCGGGCGGCGTCCAGTTGGGGTCCAATTTAGGTCTCGTCGACGAGAGATCAGTGTAGGCTCGCTCAGCGATAGGTCCCAACGGATGGCTCCGGCTGACGTTGCCTGCCAAGTCGAGAGGCTGAATACCGGAATACATGACCCGAGCTGCAGAGCTTACTGACTGTCGCGTAGCTTGAAGGAATGGAGTGGGAAGACAAAAAAAATTCTAGGATAAACGAGTGCTCGGTCGTTCCTGCGATTTGGTTGCCAAGTTTCACTCATCAGCACGTGAGTGGTCGTCCAGGTTCCCCTTGCACTGCAAGAGCCGTGACGCGCCCTCCTCGTAAGACATCGGTTCAGAGACCGGAGTGGGTAGACCAGATCCTGTGCTGCGGGGAGCTCGGAGACAAACCGATGCGGAGAGCTCCCGGCAGCCCGAGGTCCTGTGACTTACACACTGATCCCTGACAGGAACTCGTCCCCGACTACAGTGTCCTCAATTCCGTGGGAACCGTAGGAAGCTAAACGCGAGAGCCGCGCTGCGTTGTGTTAGTTGACTCGGTCGAAGCCAAGGATGAATTGAGATACCGATGCCTACCTAGACTACCTAACGCGCGGGCAATCCGCAGCGGCCCCCATCTCGCATTATCTCTTATGACACCGCCTCGACTGCTTCTGCAGAGTTCAGATCAGGAACCCAACCCGCAGGTCGCTCGCTTCCCCGGACCTTCAAGTCGTAGCCGAGCTTTTCAACCTTCTGGACCGACTGCCGCGTGACCTCCAGCTTGTTCTCCCAGGTTATACTGTTGCCGGTATGCACCGGCAACATCTCGAAAAGGCTGCCGACATCATGCATGTCCTGCACAATGTCCCGACCGTTCGCTGCCGCATCGCTGCCTGCAAGCTTCCCTGTGAGGGCTGATGTCGTGGTTGCAAATCGCATCATCTCTCCAGTCAGGTCAAAGATACCATAAAGGTAGTCTTCATATGTGAGACCAATTGTGGGAGCCTTGGTTTCCTGTGTGGCTCCTGAGCCTCCCATAGTAGAGTCGCCGTCCGAGCTCGAAAAGCCCTGTTGAACTAGCCCGTCCACAACGGCCCCGAGATCGTTGTCACTAATGAGTGTCTGGGTCTTGAGATAGTGCCGGAAGGTGAGGGCTTCAACGAGCTCCTCAAGGCACACCAAGGAGCGAGCATATCGATGCCGGTTGATGCCCTGCACCTCGGGCGCAATGCTGGCCAGAAGCTTGGCGATCTCCAAAAGGCGGGACTCGACTTCGGACTGGATGTCTTGGGGCAGTTCGTGTTCGATCTTTCGAACTCTGGGTGGGATCAGCGATGCAGGTCTTCACATGGAAGGGCGGCCAGTAAAGGCCACATACCGCTGGAGCGAAAAGATGCTAAAAATATGATTAACCTTCGTTGTCAGCCCTGGAGAGAAAAAGGGTAATACAAACATCTTTTTACTCAGAGCAGTGATGTCGCGCGATGTCTTCCCTAGACGGTCGCGTCGATCATGATGAGCGTCCAGCTCGTCGCGGAGGTTCTCAAACATGGGTGTGAAGGCATTTCTGATCACCGGCTTAGGGGCGGGTTTGCTGCTCCCATCGAATTTCTTCGCATTGCCCTGTCGGTCGCGCTTGAACCCGGAGCTCTTTTTGTCGTCCATTTTTCCTTCACGAACGACTCTTGTGTCGGTGATAGGAGGATTGATGTCCATTTTATGACGCTCGCGTTTGGGAGAGCGAGGTCAGATATTACCACGCCCTGGGCGTGATGCTTATAAATTGTTAGCCCATGTTTTTCTTGGGCTCTTGGAGTGGCATCAAACACAAATGCTTTGCATGAGCCTCAACGGTTTGAACAAGTACCGCAGAAACCGATTCCAGGTTATCGCTCAACTTACATTTTTGGAATTCGAGTGTGTGTGAGCGAGTAAGACCAACACACTTGCCGCCCAAAAAGTCTGAGGTCGATCGGCGGTGGACTGAGTAAGATCGGAAGAGAGGGATGCTCTGAGAAAGGGCTGCTGAATCACGCCGGTGATTTAGCGTGGTCTGCAAACAGGGTCCGCATGAAGGAGACGACAATGGCAAGACCAACTGTGCAGGCGCCGCCATCGGTGCCTTCCTCGTTAGCCGCCCGCTTCTTCCACGGCCGACTTCCGCTCTACCTCTCGGCGGCCTTACTGCGCGTCGTCTTCCTCGTCTACGGCCTGTGGCAAGATGCAAACTCACCCTTCAAGTACACCGATATCGATTATCTCGTCTTTACCGATGCTTCTCGCTTCATGGCTCGTGGGCAGAGCCCCTACGCTCGAGAAACGTACCGCTACACCCCAGCCCTGGCATGGCTGCTCTTGCCAACCGCGTGGGTGACAGGACATCCACTCTGGGATGTGGTTTGCTTCAGCTCTGGCAAGATTTTATTTGCCGTCGCTGACTTGGTTGCCGGATGGCTGCTCGAGCGACTCCTCGTGATGGGTGGAGGAAGCTCAAAGCCGATGGATGGCGCCAGGGCCCGCAGGTTTGCCGCCATCTGGCTTCTCAACCCGATGGTCGCCACCATCAGCACCCGGGGCAGCTCCGAAGGGCTGCTCGGTGTACTCGTCACGGCTCTCCTGTGGGCGGTGATGGCGCGGAGGATTACTCTTACAGCCTTGTTGCTCGGCTTCGGAGTGCACTTCAAGATATACCCATTCATCTACGCTCCGGCTATCGTTTGGTGGATGGACCGAGAGCGCATGGAGGACCCGGGCAAACAAACCTCAAAGCCAGAAGCGGGCTTCCTCGCCCGTATCACTGCCTTCGTCACCCGTGCAAGACTCAAGATCGCCATCATCAGTCTTTGCGTCTTCCTGTTCTTAAGCCTCGTCATGCTCAAATTGTAAGTCCTTCCCTCCACATCCCGGACCCTCTATACCCACCTAACCAACTCCCCAGCTACGGGACTCCCTTCCTAGTCCACACCTATCTTCACCACGTCAGTCGTATCGACCATCGGCACAACTTCAGTCCTTACAACACCCAACTCTACCTCACCTCTGCATTCCCTAGCCTCTCCGCCCTACGCATCGAGTCGGTTGCCTTCCTCCCGCAGCTGCTCCTCTCATGCGTTTTGATCCCACTCGTCCTCGCCAAAAAGGACCTCGCCGCCTCCATGCTCGCACAAACTTTTGCCTTTGTCACCTTCAACAAGGTGTGCACCAGTCAGGTATGTTTCTGGAAACCCAACCGTTAACATCCCTGTCCAGTCCCCAAGTCTTGTTTCAACACTAAGCCTTTCTCCAGTACTTCCTCTGGTACATGGTACTCCTCCCGCTGTACCTGCCCGGTTCTTCGTTCCTCCGGAACAGCAAGCTCGGCATCACCGCGCTAGTGCTCTGGGTGGCTGCGCAAGGGTTATGGCTACAGCAGGGTTTTCAGCTCGAGTTCCTTGGGAGGAGTACATTTGTGCCGGGTCTGTGGTTATCGTCGCTGGGTTTCTTTCTCGTCAACTGCTGGATCCTAGGCATCATCATCGGGGATTGTCAGGTCCGGTCAAAAGTATGAGGGAGACTGCTTATTGGACTACAATGGCTGTTTGCACAGGGAAACAATGGAACAAAAAGAACCCCATTCTTAGTCAGACTAGATCCCCGCATTACGCACGGTGATTGGTAGATACTAGATCATATTCATTTCATGCTGTGTCTATCTTTTGCCTCCCCTTTCGTCGTTGCTGTCCGTGAAACCAAGCGAGGAGCCACTGGGCTTTTCACTACCCTACGTTCCTCTCTTCTCCGATGCTTGCTGGTTCTGAATTCGCCCCATCTGTATCTGGCCGCTTGCGCCCACCGAAAGGGAAGGTCATTATCACACCCTCTGTGCTCAGTTTGTACTAACGCCGCACCCTGACCCCTTACCTTGCGCAGAAGCCAGAACAAAATACCGACCTTCCCGAAACTTGCCAGCTCCCAAAATGCGAAAACATCATGCCCTTCCTTGCTTCCGTGAGGCCCAACCAGGAGACGCCCCCATCTATTACCAGTTACAATCCGTAAAACAGCAAACCAAAAAAACAGACGATGGGTAAGATCAACCAACGCCATGCTCTAGAAAGATCCCCATTTAGAAGAACAAAACCGTGTATAAATGGACCCTGTTCCCACCTTCAACTGCCGGACCAGGTTTTGCCCCCTGCATTGCATTACCGTGCATCTCACGTTATCGAAATGCCATTGTGGAGAAGAGCATAGTTTGACAGCTTCAAAGAGAGGGCCCGAGACTTCGGGAATTCAGGGCTGATAGTCATTCTTCCATCTTTGGTGACAACTAGCTGACCGAACGACTCGGCCAACTCTTCGAAACGGGCCATAGGACGAACGCGGTTCAGTTCGGCAATGATAGCGTCGCTCCAAACGCCAGAGCACCATCCGTCACGCATCAGGAAGTAAGGATTCAGGGGTGGTACCGGCGAGTCTGATAGTGAACAGGTTAGCAAAAGATTTTGGAGGTATCTCTGTCTTGTCCTTACCGAGATCGACGTATCGAATCCGAAGGTACTCAACCGCCTCAAGCTTTCCCAATGCCCGGATACCAGCTAGAACCAAGGCCTCGAATGCGCCGATAAAGTTCATATCCGTGATTCCTGAGCCAGACTCACCCCAATGTGTCACTTGGCGGCAGCAATTCTTGACTGTCAAATCAATTGACTTGAGTCGAGCGTTCCTCGGATCTTTCTGCCTAGCCATGAGGTCTATAAAGAACTGTTTGCACACTCTCCCGGTGTACGAAACATGCTCGAGCGAAGGCGATGCTGCCGCATACGCCAATTTGGAGCAAAAGTGCAATTTGCTTGAAACCTTCAAAAAGTAGGGCGGGAAGGACATCTCCCGACGGTAGTCACCTTCGATGCATAGGTTGAGCGTTGTCAAGCGCATCGGGTTGACAAGAATTTCGGCCATGGTTAGATAACTCTTCGACTTCGGTTTGCTATAGGAACCATGCCATTCTTCAAGATTGGGTAGTGCCGATGTGATTGCTTCGAAATCGGCCGCACCACGGATCAGATTCCACTGCCCTTTGCAAATAAGTGTCCGGACCGAGTCGATTTTGGGCATAACTCTCGATCGATCAGTGTGCATATCTATCGGTCGATCATCGGCCACAACTCCTGATCGATCATTGGACATAACTCTCGATCGATCAGTGGGTTCACCGATCCAATGCCGGACCTTGGGTGCCTTCTTCCGTTCACCACCTTCCAGCGTCAAGACGCTTACTTCTGGGAAGCATTCCGACACAAAGTAGAAGGCTTCCTCCAAGGCGCAGTTGTCAACGGGAAGGATGTAGGACGCGTTGGTCAAACCATCTGCGGTGACGGTGGGTAGTGTGTTCGCGGTTGTCAACGCCAGGGGCCCGTACTTGGGTTGGAATACGGGGAACCATATCTCGATGTGTTTAATGTATGGTCGTAGATGGGGATGGCGAGAAAAGTAGCTGAACGACTCCCTCAACGATTCGACCGTTGCCTTGAGCTTGATGTGTCGATATAGACGCTCTTGGATCAATACCCTCCACGGCCGGCTGACGAGCGATAATTCCGACAGTTCCTTCCGCCTTGGGTGGCGCAACGCCGTGCCCCACCGCATGATAGAACTCTTGGACTTGGGAGACACCCGAAAGCCAAACAGGTGGTCAAGGATGCATTCGTGGATCTCGGCTGGGAGGTCGTTGAGGCCCATGCCTAAGCTGTCGATGGGCGTCAATGCGGCGGGCAGTTCGGCCGGCTCCTCGTCATCTAAATCCATCAACAAGTCTTGGGAGTAGTGTTGGAACCGCAAATCGGTGTTGCGGGGCTCGGGTTGTGGAAACGGCGTGCTGCTCGGGCGTGTGGGCGGCACAAAGTCTTGAACACGGACCTGATCAAGCGGTGGACTGGACGGGCCTGGCGATACTGGGTTCGATGTTGTGGTCATGATGGAGGCAAGCTCGACAGTTGCCTTGCCTTCCTCCTCCTCTTCCATCGATTGATCCCGGTCAGCCCTGGGAACAAGAGGGTTGGCGGGGAGGGGTTCGCCGTGTTCGCCATCGAGGAACATCGGCACGCTGGGCAGCGACATGGTTTCTTGGGCGGTGAGATATCGGCTTCAGTCGCCTGGGAGTCTGAGCAGCATGGCAGGAAGTCGAAGAACTTGTTTGGGTACGCTTGCGGCGGTCGACAAAAAGACAAGAACTACTGGGACGATTGCGGCGAGGGTTGTTGTAGGTGGAGGATGAAAACTCGGCGGGAATCGCTTATTCGAGGAGTCCGAAAAGCGAAAAACGTAGCCTGTCTTGAAGCCGATACCCTATCAGACTTTGTTCTCTTGTGCGCCGTCAATGGGGGTCGCGTGCGTGAGAGTATGGGCGCGGGGTTGGGTTGCGATCCCGGGCTCAATTGGTGGAGTAGCCGGCGCTGCGTCAAGCAATTTAGAGTTGGCACTTGGTGGGAGGGCCCCGGCAGACGGGTATGGATCGCTTTAGCATTCCGCAGTGGGGATGCTTTTTGTTCACTACAGTTTGTCGTCTGGTGAGCTGGACACTTGGTCAAAGGGGAAAGGGCATAGGTATTCTGCGACGGAAGGGTATCGAGGGGAGCGGAATGACGGAGAATGGCAGTGCGTCGGGTTCCTTCCAACACTTCAGGAGGCCAGGGCAGTCGCAAAGCAATGGAAATTGGACGTTGCGGCAGTGGGTGGGCACTCGGCGTCGGCTCCCCTCTCACCAAAAAAGCATTCTAGCCAATCAGACATTTTCTTTTCTTTCTTTTCGAGACGAACTCGCACAGCCGCTGGCCGTGTAAAGTCGCCTGAGCCACGCTACTCACACAAGCCGGGATGTAAGGGAAGGGGCTAGATAGGTAGCCGGGCGCGCTGGAACCCGGAAGCCTAGCAAGAAGGGTGATGCCTCCCAGCACGCCGGGCTGGCGGGCATTCGGGATAAGCTGGCTGCGCAGAGCCCATCCACTAATCTATGCACCATGTCTTGTGGTTGCATGAAGCCACCAACGCCTTTAAGGTCAAGTTCCCACCAAAGCTCTCCTTACAACGAGCAGGCGTAAGTACCTACCCGATCCTGTGAGCGGCTTTGACCAAAGCGTCACCTCATGTTGAAGAAAACAGGCGGTGCAGAGCATGAGAGTGAGAAGTGACGGGGAAAGCAGGGCATCATAAGATCTGTTGCCTCCTATAAGAATTCCTCCTGATGAATGCGTGAAAGGGTGCATCATGAAATGAACGACCGGGCAGGGCGATCGCAGGGAGTCTCGGCGCCATGTAGGGAACTGGGCTGTGCCTTGGGACATCGCCTTACCTAACCTGGATGCTTTGACATCGAAGCCCGTTGAGGTGATACCATTGACAATGCAAAGCATGGGATCTCAATATGGATGCCACAGCTCATTCTCTGTTCCCTCCCGAGCGGGTGTGCGTTGAATTAATAACGCCTCTAGATTGCAGAAGTCGACCACCTAGGTCAGCCACCTAACCTCGGGCGTTAAACACATGTAGATGGAAGACCTTGGTTCAGCGGCCTGGCTCTCCGTGTGCGGCCTGCGACAGCCGCATTGTCCACCTCCCCCAGTACCAGCAAATCAGGTGGCGAGACTGGACTCGTGCGGTGGAGAGACATGACGATTTCGGATCTGAGGCCAGGCTACGGAGTTGACAGCAACGTTCAGCAAGGTGCCCGGCCCAATCGTCTATCTCCGACATGGTCTCTCGAAAGCTATGCGCGACTCGCGGGCGTTTCTCCTCCTTGATGTTGTTTTTGGCCGTCAGCTCCGTGAGACGTGGAGCTCTCTTCGCAGGCTGGTACTACTCACTGCTGCTTATTTTGCACACCAAGGTTGTTCCAGGTTTCGCCTCCTCGTCAGAATTTATCCCCTTACGAGGCCATGGCGAGACATGGTATTCCTTTGAATCCACTTCCTACAATAAGGTTGTTTCCTCGGGGTAGCACTCGCACGCCGCAGAATTCTGAAGTGTTAAATTAGCGTAGGAGGAAGCTCAGTATGTATTCTTCCTTGGGCTTGGCACACTCGTCTCGACCTTCCCTCCAGCACCACTTCGGCGAACCAATCCGAGCGACCCCACTAGGATTGGTATCCCAAGAGGTGGCTTCGGGCTGGAAGCCATCGCCAGTGCTTCCCCCGACTCGTGGGCTCATTCGCGGCCCTGCGAAACAAGCCCCAGCGTCTGGCGAGGGAGATGAGGTCTTGATGTTTCAGCCTGGCAGATTGCGAGGAGAAGGCAAACTTCGAATAAAATACGATAGTTGGACAATTGCCTGCAATGCCGTTACCGACCCCGGAAAACATCAATGAGGTCCTGTGCAGGTTCAGATCCAACCAAGTTGGGTTCGACGCCACGGTGAGGTTCACAATCCTTGATTTGATTAAATGACGAGCAGCGGCAATGGAGCGACTGGGGAGGCTGCCGATGTGGCGCCACCCCCGCAAAGCATCGGCGGTTTCCAAGATGGTAACCGGCACTCGCTCGGTGGTGTTGAGCAAATTGGAATTCCAGATTGTCGATGCAGGTCGCTGCGAGATTGCCCGTGTCGCACGTTGAGGCGTCTGGATATATGAAATGGAAATTGCTCCCGCGGTGTCCCGCTGCCGTCACTCCTCAGAAACCCCGGGGCAGACAGGTGACTGGGAATCACTGACGGGCGCCAAGCAGCGAGTTTGCTGGCTCGGCGTCACGGGCGTCTGCGAGGCTTGCCCCGCAGCCCGGTCAACTGGCTGAGACAGGCTGCCACCTGAATTGCAGGCCCGGGACGAGGGAGGGGATGCCCCGCGAGTTGGGTTTCGATGTCACCAAACCTCGGCCACCCAGCTGGTCAGCGGATGCAGGGACCGATGAGAAGCTCGGCAAGCATTGAGAGTGTATCGTCGCTACGGCATATTTCGCATTCAGGGAGAGATGACACTTTCTTGTAAGCAACCGGAGGCAGTTAGTCCAACAGGCCTCTCGCGGCAGAAGATCGAGGACGATCAGTTATGCGCCGAGCAAGTTTGCAAGTTTCCCTTTTTTTTTGTTCCTATTTTCCGCTGCAGGTTACACGCAGCTCTCCTACTAAAGCTCTTGCAGATGCAGCGCGGCCGTCTATCACCTACGATGCTTGCTCGGGTGGTGGTTGCATTTTTTTGCTTGTTAGTGGCTGTCAAGCAGGTCGGGGGTAGGAAGCCAATGATTCTTTCAACGGCCAGCAGCAACCTCATCTGAGACAGGCAAGCGACAGTAGCAGCGCAAATAGCAAGCCACGTCGGTAAAGACACTGGCGCTGGCAGCCAATACAGCGACTTTGTATTCCACGCGCTGCAGCGTTTGAGGTTGACGGGGCCTTTCTCGCCTATGAGCGTCGCGAAACCAACCAAGTGGGCGCCGATGCGGAGGATTTCCAAGGCTTGGCAAGCCCAGGGATCGACTGTTTGACTTGGCACTCAGGAGCCAGTAAGCGCGAGGCACCTCCACTTTTCGCCCGTTTCTCAACAACCCCCGGTCGCCCCTTTGCGTTGCACTCGGCCCCAAAACAGCCAGAGCCTCGAAGTGCATTTTCCGCAAAAGGGGGCTTCAAGGGCTGATGATGGAGCCGCCCATGTTCATGCATTCACAGTTAAATAGCGGCCGGGCGTTGTCCCTTCCCCGCTCAGTCACTATCGAACCCATCTTTTCCTTGTATTCTCTTGGGTTTGTCTCGGGTCCCGGCGACGCCTCATCGGTCCCTCCACCCCCCTCACTCCCTCCAACCTTGGTTCTGTTCTTGTGGTGCTGCGCATACACCCTTCGATTACCGAAGATTGCACTCTCTTCTACCTCAAACCACACCTTCGTTTCTTGAGCTTGAGCCTGGCCTGAGTCTTGTCGTGGAAGCTGAGCCTCCCACCCAACGCCCCCCAGCGCTTTGTCTCTTATTCTGAGCTCCTCTTATAAACTTCTTGGCCTCCCCGGCAGAGCAGTCCGACTTGCAACTCAACAGCCGCTCCTTTTGTTCTTCTTCTTTGCACCCGCCCCTTTAGCTTTCACTTCTCAACGTCGGCAGGAGTCCGCATATTCTTCACACCATGGCCCGGGGTTTTCTTCCTTTCCTCGCCGTTGTGCTCTCGAGCTGGAGCGTGACGGCTGCTCCTGCTACCCGGGGTGATGATACCTTCATTGGCCTCCCCATTTCCAACCCGGACGCCCAGCGTGTAGTCCCCCACAGCTTCATCGTGGTCTACAACAGCACCTTTGCCACCGACAAACTCGACTCCGCCATTGCGTCCATCACATCCAAGATCGCCCGAAGGAACCTCAACAAGAGGAGTGAACTGACTGGCCGCTTCTTCAGCACGGGTGTCCACAACTTCCAGTTTGATACCTGGAGGGCATCGACTCTGGAGGCTGACGACAAGACCATCATCGAGATCTTCTCCCAGCCAGAGGTCGCCTACATCGAGCAGGATACGTATCTCGACATCAATGCCCAGCTCACCCAGGGTGGATCCACGGTTGGCCTGGCACGGATGAGCCATTCGGAGCTAAACCAGGACAACCAGAATCGCTATGTCTTTGATAGCTCGGCTGGCGAGGGCATCACGGCCTATGTCGTGGACACGGGAATCCGCATCACCCACAACCAATTCGAGGGCCGTGCTATCTGGGGCGAGAACTTTGTGAACGATGTGGTGAGTGGCATAGTCTGATGCTGGGCGCCGAGGTATCGTATCAACTAACAGCGTACCGTAGGATGAGGATGAGAACGGCCATGGTACCCACGTTGCTGGTACCATCGGTGGAAGGACCTTTGGCGTCGCCAAGAACGTCGAGCTTGTTGCCGTCAAGGTCTTGGATGCCCGTGGATCTGGAAAGAACTCGGGCGTCCTGAACGGAATTGAGTGGGGTGAGTCTTTTCCCTAACCAGTCTCTTGTTCCATAGGAATATTGACCCGCCAAAAAGTCGCTGCCAATGCCACCGCACGTGGTCTCAAGGGCAAGGCCGTCATGAACATGTCTCTAGGCGGCGCATTCTCGGCTGCTCTCAACAGCGCCATCCGCGGCGTCGCTCGGGCAGGCATCATTCCCGTCGTGGCCGCTGGAAATGAGGACCAAGACACGATCAACACCTCGCCCGGTTCCGAGCAGGTTGCTATCACTGTTGGCGCCATTGACGCCCTGACAGACGAGCGCGCACCCTTTTCCAACTTTGGCGACCGCGTCGACATCTTCGCGCCTGGCGTCAGTGTTCTCAGCGCTGGCTTCCGTAACGACACCGACACCCGATCACTCAGCGGCACTAGCATGGCCAGCCCCCACGTTGCCGGCCTCGCCGCCTACCTCATGGCTCTCGAGGGCCTCACCGACGTAGCTGCCGTCTCCAACCGCATGAAGGAGCTCGCCCAACAGACTGGCGCCCGCGTCGGGAACCTCGATGGCACAGGTGGTAGGACGACCAACCTGATTGCGAACAACGGCTTTACTGGCGTTTAAGGCGGGGGAATCTATTTTTTATGACCAAACCTGGGTAGAAAAGTCACATTTTTTCTCTTCTGGCCCCGGCGGCGTCCGGACTTGGGAGGGGGTTATATATGCACAAACAAACATATACATTGTATATAAAAGAGTCCACGGGCATTTTTTTATACCTATTATTCTCGACTGTATATAAACGGGCCGCGCTAATCCTCTTTGCTAATATGGCGAATCTTTTGGCCATTGCGCCCAAACCCTTTATTTGCTTTTATTTGTCGTCTGTCTCACCTTGCACAAACGTTCGTCTTCAAATTCTCTCTTTGGTCACGCTTATGTCATGATCATCATCTAGTGGCACGAAAGTACATCACAACGCAACGTACGCCGCTCGAGGGAACAACAAGCATTTTTGGTGGGGGAGGCGCAGGTTTTTAAATCTGACTATCTGACTGGGAAATGCTCTGTCTCTAGTGGCGGGATGGAAGGAAGGAGGGAAGGAGGGAAGGGAAGGAGGGAAGGGAAGGGGGGAAAATGAAGAAGAAAAACTCCGTCATGAACCTTGGAAAATAATACAAGTTGTGCACTAAAACAGAGCACAGAATAGGGCACAGAATCGCAAAAGCAGCAAAACAAGCACGACAAAAGAATATCAAATCAAAAACACGTTTTTTAACAAAGATAACAAATAAAAAGTGTCAAGATCTACAATGCAGTAGTGGTGGTGGTGTGGTGTGCACTCCAATACCTACAGTACGACATTGACATCCCGATCTGTTCTGCATACTGCTAGACTATGCTCACCTCCATGCGCCGCATGCATACCTCCGTAGCAATGCAGAAAAAGAAAAAAGTTAGCAGAAAACGGGCATGGATGGCTGCATGAACACACCCGTTCACCTCAGCCCGATGGAACTCATGCCGAGCCTGCGTTCGGGAGGCTGGAAGATCTCCTTTGACGTGCAGCCAACCAATCGGACATGCAGAGAACACACCCACGATCCAGGCCTTGAACCTGGCGGTCGGCCTGCCCCAAGCCTTTTGCTGTGCCCTCCACCATAAACGTGGCCGCTCGGTGCTCGGACAGATCTGGGCCGTCGACCAGGTGCATGATCGAGCCAAAATGCATGGATGGTTGGGAGCGGCACTACTCCACCAGGTAGGAATGTTTGCAATCCATCCGCAACAAACTTCCTCATCAGATGAAGAGTAGTTCAGTCACGGACGTGCCCGGATACCGGGCTTCTTGCGTCCGAGGTTCATTATCAGCACATCTTCGGCACAACTGCAGTCATTGAGCCGTCTTGCGACAGGCGACTGAATTGCAATTTGACATCCGTGCTATTTTGCAGGCATTTCACGTTACTGTACCTGGCGCTAAAGTCAATATCCAAGGCTGACTTCCAAGCAAGTTTTTGTTTTTATTATATGGCTGGTATTAGTGACATAATCCTAGGTGCAGCCAAACCCAGGCAGTCCAGCACACTGCCAGGTTGTGAGCCGCCACCTTACCTTCTTGTTATCCGTAATCCTAGTCGTGACCGCCGAAGATTAACGCTCGTCATTACAATCGTATATCGGACCACAGGTCCCTAATTGGACTCGCCCGGGTAAGTACAATCAGAGTTCCTCGTGACCGGACGTGGGCAAGGCACTGCTTATACTCGAGACCACAGCACTTGCTGCTTCTTGCGAGGGTCGATCCCAACGGGCACCAGCCATCCAAGCAATCCCAATCTACAGACAGTCAGTTTGGCCATTGCCATGATCCGACGTACTGAATCCAAGCATAGAGAACATACCATGACACCACCTAGAAGGAACAGGCAGAGGAGGGCAGCTGAGACCAGCAGGAAGGTTTCGAGGGGGCTGATTCCTTCGGTTGGTTGGGCATCCGCTGCCAACTTGTTGGGATCTTGGGTAGGGAAGATGGACTCGATGAACTGCTCAATCTGTTGCTAGTTGTTAGTCTAGGGATGAATGCTTGGAGGCCGCGTGGGGAGCACTCGCCTTTCCACATTGGGCACTGATTGCCAAGAAGTTGGGGTCTCTCGGGTCGCTCTTTTTGTGTATCCTCCGGGCGTACTTCCGGAAGACGGCGCACACTGTGCGCAGATTCTGAGTCGATTCGATCATCAAACGACAGGCATCCCCCTTTGTGATCTTGATGTGCTTCTCAAAAATGTCTGGGTTGCGGTAGACAAGTTCGAGAGACGCAATGGCCATCGACTGTGGGATGGCAACGAAATTGAACACGCTCTGATCGCGGATACCAGCCATGTAGAACAGGCACTCATCAGCATGCTTGAGTGCGTTGAGCACCATCTCAGAGCTGCACTGCAACGCCTTCTCACGGTTTTCTGGCTTGAACATGTCATCCCAGTTGTTGACATACTTGGACCAGGTCTCCTTGGGCCAGAAGCGACGACCGTCAACGAAGTCCTCGTGCACATCGCGAATGATGTTTGTCTTTTGCAGAAATTGACCCATGCTCTCGGTGAGATCCATCCGCACCAAAAGTTGGGGGTTCGCCAGCTTGCTTTCGACAAACAGCCGTGTCAATCCCTCACCCACCAAGCCGGCAACATAGTGACAATACAGCTCGTAGTCAGCGACAGTGTTGACCCCGTCATCGCCGCGCTCCGCTTTCACGGCGTAGTCAGCCATTCCGTTGCCCATCTTAATCGTGATGTCCTTGATGACGTCGTAGTAGGGTTTCTTCACTTTCTTGAGCTCCACGATAACATCATCGAAGTGCACGAGGAGGTCCCGGTCTTTCTCATTGGGCCCATTCTTGTCGAATGTCCACCCGTCTTGCTCCATGTACTCGTGGAAATGCCGGAGGTGCTGCTCCTTGAAGTCGATGTCGAGTGTCATGTCGTCCTCGATGGTGTCGAGTCCGCGGAGGACCAAGTAGAAAAGACATATTGGCATCAGCAGCTCGGGATTGAGTTCTTGGATGACCGAGGAGAAGGACCGCGACGTGAGATCGAGGTAGTGGAAGCAGGACTTCTCTGTCGGCAACTCCTTGGCAGTATCTCGTTTGTGGACTGGGTCGTGCCATACTTTCCTGTCATCGTAACACGGTCAGCGAATGTCAATGAATTCTGCGGGGCCTAAGGCGTTGGGGCACATACCACTGCACAATGTTCCTGAACTCGTTTGGGTGGAGCAAGAAATACAAGGCCTGCGATGCGATACCCATTTTTACTATCGGCGGGACTTTTGCCCCAGGGGACGAGCAGTGTCGGAGTTGGAAGAATTGGACCTCGTAGGAGTGCTGCAACTGTTGGGACAGCAGGACAGCGCTGAAAAACTCGTCTTGGAGAGTCGATTGATGGATTGTTGGAACGATGCGAAAGGAGAGTCGGCCACGCAACCAAGAGGCCCAGTTCACAGGCTCCACATGAATTTTGTATTCTGCCGGGAAATTGACCAGCACCGTTGAATTCGGTATCGGGTTAGACTGGGAACACCTCACCGGTGTGGCGCAGACAGCTCGCCTAGCTATTGGCCAATGGCTGGTGTGGACCGCTTAGTCAGGGAAGTTTTCCGACGGCTCTGAGAAGCTTGGGCTCAATAATCGCCAGCTTGCACCTGCTCAAGCTGCTTTTTTGGCGACGAAAAACCGTGTCACGGCTCGGGTGCAGACCTCAGAGACCACATCCGGGACGGGACAGGCCAGTTTGACGTGTCAGAGGCAACTTTGGAGTTTCACATATACCCCAGCGCTCCGATTTTCCAACCGACGACGGTTTTTCATATCGGGTGTCTGGGTCGTTGACGATGTTCGCGGAAGTGGACACCTCAACTCCAAATACCTGGACGCACCTCCCGCCGCCGTTCTTGGGTTGCTGTCCAGTATCAATATCGACCCCGCACACCCACATTCACTCCCGCATGCCGTCGCCGGCTCCCCTGCCAGGACAATGGTAAAAATACCACCCACTTCGGGGAATAGGGAGAAGCGGCAGCAAGTGCTGATATGCAAGCCCCTTTCCATCTCTCCATCAGCCGCAATCATTGATACCTTTCCGGACGACTTTGCTGATTGCCACCATGTCAAGATGAGTTGATAGATGCTAGCCGTGAATTGGCTTCCTGGGGATTTTTCTGCTATATATATTCACTCCCCTCTCTCCTTGCCAAATTGAATTGGCGTCCTGGAAAAGGTGCTCTCTGGCTATATATCTGTCTCTCCTTGCTCTTCAAGCTGCTTCCACTGTTCATAAAACGTCAAGTATCGCTCGTCACACGATTCTGATTATTGTTTACATTGGGTACTCGAGCATCACATCCCAAACCTGACAACGGAGACACCATGACCATAAATAGTATGAACGGAACAAATGGGGCGAGGGCCAAGCGGTTCCTCATCTGGGGCGGGGACGGTTGGGTCGCAGGACATCTCAAGTCTCTTCTCCACGGCCAAGGCAAGGAGGCCTTTACCACCACGGTCCGCATGGAGAACAGGGAATCAGTTCTTGCCGAGCTTGACAAAGTCCAACCCACGCACGTCTTGAACGCCGCTGGCTGCACTGGCCGGCCCAATGTCGACTGGTGCGAAGATAACAAGGAGGCGACGATGAGATCTAATGTCATTGGCTCTCTCAACTTGACCGACTGCTGTTTTCTGCGGGGCATTCACTGCACAACCTTCGCCACTGGGTGCATATACCAGTACGATGAGACGCACACTTGGGACGGGCCAGGCTTCCTTGAGACAGACCCTGCCAACTTCGCTGGCAGTTTCTACTCCATGACCAAAGCTCACGTCGAGGAGGTCAGTATCCCACGATTCACTCTTTCCCCTTACTGGTTCGCTAACACGATCCCAGATCATGAAAAACTACACCAACAGCCTGATTTTGCGTTTGCGCATGCCAGTGTCTGATGACCTTCACCCACGCAACTTTGTCACCAAGATCTCCCGATACGAGCGTGTAGTTGATATCCCAAACAGCAACACTATCCTGACCGACCTGCTACCCGCTTCGATACTGCTCGCCGAGCACAGCGAGACTGGTGTCTACAACTTCACCAACCCAGGCGCCATCTCGCATAACGAGGTGCTGACCCTGTTCCGTGACATTGTTCGGCCATCTTTCATGTGGAAGAACTTTTCCCTGGAGGAGCAGGCAAAGGTGATCAAGGCGGGGCGCAGCAACTGCAAGCTGGATACAACGAAGCTGACGGACAAGCTCCGGGAGTATGGTTATGAGGTGCCTGAGATTCACGAGGCGTATCGGCTGTGCTTTGAGCGGATGAAGGCTGCCGGGGTGGAGTAATCTTGGGCGATTGAACGGGAAGGGGATGGGATATGCATGGTGTTTTTGACGTTGCAGGATGCTGCCTGGGATGTAGCGATTGGGAAGACACATGCAAGACTTGGATTTGTATGCTTTCCATCCAGGTCAACAGCGTCTCATCAATATAAGAAAGAGTGACGTTTTTTGACAGCCAACTCCAGAGACCTATGTTCATCGAGTGAGGTGGAAAGCACTATCCAAA
>Ga0247765_1000596_pt1 | contig 26306 bp, 20 predicted proteins | sample UWRJL106311C6_FD_179949 | JGI IMG/M metagenome (GOLD analysis project Ga0247765, IMG submission 179949) | Plant litter microbial communities from Arlington Agricultural Research Station in Wisconsin, United States - UWRJ-L106-311C-6 | ecosystem: Environmental > Terrestrial > Plant litter >...
TGCATGAACCAGCTTACGATTTGTACGGTGGCTCAGCGGTTGGATTCCTGGCTGTGCCAGGCATCCTCACACAAGCTGACTAGATACCATGGGTTCAACCCCAAGGAAGACCCCTTCCTTTTGACAGCTGCAAAGGTCTCCCTAAAGTCGATTCCAGGGGCCTATTAAAACCCCCTAACCACCAATCAAACCTTAAACTTAGTAACCCTACCCTAAGCATCTTTTTTAAGTTTAGTAACCAACTTAGTGGTAATAGGTAATTTCTTGGCTTTAGAACGCTTAACGAAATGGAAGGTTTTAGTAGTTAACAACTACTATATCTCCTTAAAGTACGCTACTAACTACTAATCCTTTAGGGGGTACTTTAAAATTTGCTTAAAGGACTTTGGCTCTAAATCTTCAGTAAGTTCAGGGGGGTTGTAGTAGCTACTAGGCTTAGCTTATTTAGTAGCTTTATTAATAAGGTGGTTGACTAGGTCCGCCGTAGTATCTATAAGCTTAACTTCTACTCGTTTAAATTCCTTTTGCTGGGTTTTGGTAGCCTGTAAGATTGGGACTTCTACTGTAATAGGCCTGAGTTTATCTCCTACAGGGGACTCGGGGGGTTCAGAGGTTACTGTAGGTAACTAAACCAATTTGCGTAGTAGTACTGTTAGTAGGGCAAACTTAGTAGGCGCCTCAGGGGGAGGGCCATCGTAGTTAGGGTGCTAGTCCTCCGTATCTTCAGTAGTATCCGGGAGGTCCAAGGCGTTAGTTAGGCCCTGGGGCCCCTATAGGTGGGTAGAAGGGTTTTCGTACAACTTAATAAAGCTAGTCTAAACAACCTTCCGTTAACCAAGCCAGACCAGGTAGGTTTAGGTGCCCAATACAGCTAGTAACCTGCCTTAAATACCCCTGGGGGTAAGCTTTTGGGACTGGATACGTTTCTCAGGGGGGACTAACACCATACAATCAGCGCCTATAGCCCTGTAATTGGAGAGGTCCGGGACATAAGAGGCCTGTAGGGGTACTAGCTCGTCGAGGAAGAGCTAATATAGGGTAAGCTCCTTAGTAGTATTTGCTATCCTATTAACTAGCTTAACTACAGGGCCTATAATGTATCCCCATAGGGAAGATAGAAGCCCTAAAGCAACCATCACAGCCCTAAGGCGTTCTAAAACCACCCGTATAGTACGTTTAGCCAGGTTATTTTAATTATACGCGTAGGGGCTAGACTCCGAAAAAACAATACCCTTTTTACGTAGATAAGGCCTAAGCCTACTAATTTCCTTACCTCCATCGTAGTATAGGTGTACCGGGTACCGTTTAAAGGTATTATTAATCTCCTCTATAGCAGCCTTTGCTTCTATAACAACCTTATCTTTGGACTTTAAAAACCTGATAATTTTGAAACGGGTCTTCCGGTCCACTAGGATAAGCCTATAGGGTTTATTATTCAGGGGCATAGGGCGGATCACGAACACATCCCCCTCTATCCACCCTAACGCGTCAGGAGGGTTAACAACAGCCTTGGAGGAGGGTCGGCGCAGTAATTTAGCGGCATTACAGCTTTTACAGGCTATATATTCAGGGCGTATATTGCTAAAATCGGACATCCCTTCAGTAACTAGGGCGGTCTTCCTTAGAAGGTCCAGCCCTATGTAGCCTAAACGAACGTACCAAAATCTAGCCGCCTCGATTATTACCGCTAAAGGACCCCTCTGGGCCCTATTGTAATGTGCTAAGAAGAGGGTTACCCCCTTTGCAGTAGGTAATATCACAACAGGGGCTTTAGGTCAGTCTCCGGATAAGTAGTAGTGCCAAATGCTTCCATAATCCTGTTAAGTACAGTTAATTTCAGGGGGTTGTAACCCCCGTAACCGGATATGGAAACCTAAACCTTTAAAATCCAACAAGGTAATAAGCTTCCTAAAGGCGCTATAAAACTTATTTTTAATAAGCACACCCCCTAAATTATAAAGGCGGTAGCTACTAACGATATTAACGGGGAAGGTTGGAATATAAAAGCACTCCTTCAGTACAATGGTACTGTACTAAGGCCTACCCCCAACAATACCAGTATAGGGCTTAAATTTAACCATCCCGATGCCCTAAGGCTGTACTAGGCCACCTCCAGTACGTACCATAGCCAATTTTCCAGTACGTAGCTCTGCAAACAGGGCCTTGTCGGTGCAAATATACACTGTAGAACCGGTATCAAAAAGCCACTACTTAGTAAAACTACCCCCTGTAAAAAGGTTAACCCCAGGGGGCTCAGGGGGGTTACCAATAGGGGGTTCAGGGTCTATTAAGGTATCCGGTTCACTAAAAATATCGTTAAGGTCGGTAGGTTCAGCGCTAAGTATAGTACCTTAGTCAAGGTTGTAGTAAATAGGGAAGGCCTCCTCTACAACAACTAGCTCCCCCTAACTGCTGGAAACAGTACTGGTCTTATAGGTTTTATCAACACCTTCAGGGGTATCTTCCGTACTAAAGGCATCACTATTATGCGCCCTCCTACTACTGGAATTACCCTGTTTCTTCGAGTTCCTAACTTCCCTAGGCCTGGAGTTGCCTTGCGAGGCTCCTAACTTGCCCTATTATTGGCTTTTACCTCCTCCGGAACCTTGTTTAGGCTCCCTAGACCTCCTCCAATTAGCCTGTAGTATAGCCAAGGTACGTACTAAAGAGGTACCAGGGTTCCGGGTTTCAGCAAGTAGGTCCTCCTAAAAATATAGGAGGGTAAGGGTGCTAGGTGGCCTCCAAAACCCAGTATTAGCGTTTACAATCTACTAATCTCGTCGTAGTAGTACCCTGGAACGCTTAGCCTACTATGGGAACTGGGGTTCTAAAACGTTGAGATAGTAGTTAACTTGGTTTTATTCCGCAATTACGACTCCCTAAGCACTAAAACGGCCTACTAAGGTATTAAAGATAGTATTAAAGTCCACTATAATAGTACTGCCATCGAAGGTTAAGGAGTAGTATTAGTAGTAAAGTTCGTTACGGAGACTGGCCTAGGTTAGGGCGTACTATTAGCGGAGCCGACTAAAGGCAAATCCAGGGTCCTCCTCGTAGGCTATAATAGCAAAGGGGCCTTCCTTTAGTATATTCCGGAAAGTCAACAGAAGGGCGGCTTTCTAAGGGTCACTAAGGCGCTCTGTAACCGCCTATAAGTTGTAAAGGAAATCAGGGATCTAAAGGGCCCTAAACTAAATCGATAGAGCCTGGAACCACTACTAATAGTTCTCAGATCCTAACAGGCGTTGTTTTTCGGGCAAGGAGAGAGACTATTTGGCCAGTTCTTTAACTGTAAGGGCGCTAAACTCGTCCCTAACGGCTGGAATCACTAAAGGATAGGTGGTCTCAGTAGTTCCAGTAGTCCTAGGAGCTCCAGTAGTCGCCATTAAATTGCTACCCCCCCTTTGGGAGGCCCCGGAAGTACTTATATCTAGTATATTCCGGGCCTGTTACTGTTGTTCCAGTACTACCAGCAACCTATCAAAGCGCTAAGTAAACTCGGAAACTTGCTATACCAGGCCCTGGATAGGTAGGACTTCTTCGGGCTACTGGCCTTGGCCTACAGAGGCCATATCTAGGTCGTCATCAGCCATTATATCGTGCCTAATTTCCGATCGGAATTCTAATTACGCAAAGAAACTGCCTCTCCCGTACATACCACTGCAACTGGGTTGGTAGGTTCGTAAGGGAGCCGGGGGATCGCAAGTAGATAACTGGAGGTATGCTACAACGTTGGGGTTCAATCCACTGTAACGGGGGCACTTATAGTAGCAACCGGTACTGTAAAAATTAGTTTCCAATAGACGTAGGTATTCCTCGAGGGGTTAACTGCCCTAAAAACGTTCGGAATCAGGGGGTAACAATCACATACGGGAGGTCGAAATACAGTAGTATATAGCAGCAGTGCTATCCACAGTAGTTCAGGGGGCAATGCTCCTAATAGTAATGGAATTCAGGGGGTATCGTTCCCCTGAAGGATCAAGATATAATAGTCTCACGGGGACCTAACCTACTAATTACGGTAGGTACTACCGGCAGCGTAAACAGAGGGTTGGTAATCAACACGGGGATCACAATACCACCCACGGGGGCAACTATAGCCGGCGTAAGGGCTTTTCAGAAGGGTTGGTAACCAACACAGGGGTCACAGTACCACCCACGGGGGCAGCTATAGCCGGCGTAAGGGCTTGTGGTGAGATGTTGGGTGGCCACACTAAGGGCAACTTTGGCCGGCGTATAGGCTTTTCCGGAGGGCAGACGGTATGGCCTGCGGAGGGCGTAGAAGCGCTGTGGAAGGTCCGCTGTAGGCAGGTGGTTACCAACTGTAGGCAACGAGGCGAGGTCGGCCGAAAGTTATAAAATCCGGGCTCATAACCTGTTAATTTGTATAGCCTAACTGGTCTCAGTAAGGTCCAGTACAGGAGGTTACAGGGGGTGAGTCCCCTGTAACGGGCGCAGCGGAAGGCTTTAAGGGTACGATGACTACCCGAGACGGGGTCAAAGGAAGCTAAGATCAGCAGACCAACCTGCTGTAACAAGCAGAGATACAGGGGTCTATGCCCTGTAACAGGGTAACTACAGTAGGCTTTGCACAGAGATCACGAAGGTCAAAAGGTTGCCCTAAGGCTATATATAAACTATCTTACTTAAAGTAGAAGAAAGGAAAGAAACCAAGTGACAGGCACAAGAGAGGAGATGGTTCTTTATAGGGCCCTCAGTGGGTGTGGGTCAATCTTATAGGGGGTGAGGGCCCTAAGACGCAGAAGGAAAGACTATACTACAGAAGGAATGGTGCTTAGGCCTACCCCTGTAGGCCAAGCCTACAGGTGGTGGAGCCCCGGAACCCCCTGTCGATTCTAGTGGGTTCCAGTGGGTTCCAGTAGGTCCAGGGGGCTTGGCAGCCCCCTTGGACCACAACAACAACTCCTCATGGTTGTGGTGACTGCACTTCACCATAGTGCAGTCGACAGCACTCCCAGGGCAGTAGATCAACCAGACTACAGCACCCAAGGGTGCTGTAGCTACAGGGCATCTGGGCTGTAATTTCAACAGTACCAAAGCAGGATTGGAATGCGTGGCGTAATGTTACAGACTGGGCACTCCTTTTGGAGGGAGGGTATAATATAGTACCGTATATAGACAACTATGGCTACTTAACCTGGATTACGGTTTAAGAAGGGTATATGGGCTTTGGGTGGATGTCCCATCCAAGTTAGCAGTAAGAGGAGTCGTGGATGTCTCATCCGCACAACTACTTTGAAGGGGAATGGAGATATGTCGTTCTTTTACCTGGGTATACGGTATTTTTCCCGTCCGGTACTATTTACTTTGTCTTTAGGGTACGAGGCGAGCAAATATTTGCCCTGGGCGGCTACATTTTTTAGTAGTCTAGTATTGATCGATGGCTTGAAGTCGTTGTTGCTTAGATGAAGAATCTAGATATTATAAACGAGGATATAGAGCCGAGCGTGTTAAAGTACGTTTATGTTGTTAAAGGACTTTTAGAGAATCGGATCCGAGCGGGTAGAGTGGAGGAAGTAGGCGGTTAAGATGTAATTGATAGATTTTTTTTATTACTTAGGGTAAGTCAGCTGCTTTTTTTTGCAGAGTGTAGCTAATGGTTACTAGGAATTTAAGAAGGCTGTTAAGGAAAAGGCAGAGTAGTTTAGCAGTGTTAAATGATACTGAGTTAGTGTTACGCAGGTGGGCTGTAGTGTGTTGAGAGTGGTGTCGTGTGCTTTAACAATCTCGCCTACTTTAAATGTTGGTATTTCAGTCTTATGACAACTGCCTGACTCTGCAACTACCAACTCTAATGCCTATTTGCACTACTGTATCAAGAGATATCTATGTGTTACTGTAACTAATTTTCAGAAGAGCAAACTGAGCCGCGGAATACTGTACTGTAGCTATAAAATGTCGTGACGATGTAGTAGAGTCCCGTGTCACATGACTTTAGCATTTAGCTGAACCTCCAGGTTGGTGGATACGTATAATGAAATTGTGCGTTAACTCTTCTAGAGTGGGGCGTTTCTAGAAGCTTCGGCAGAGCCGTACGATGACTGTTCACTTCAGAATGGAATCACTGGCTAAAGCATTCCACAGTGATACTGAACATATATATAGTAGCGTGAGTATACAGTACCGCAAATATATGAAATGGGTAAGTGCTGTCCTTCCGAGCTAACCAGATAGAGTAAGCCTTTACAATTTGCCTTTAGACCCTTTTGATATCTGGACCGAATTCCGGCTGGAAGACCTTTTTATCGATACAATTGAGGACTCAAGCCAACGCCTGCCTGCACAAACCCCGCGGTCGATTAGCCTTGAAAGCGACCAAGAAGTAGCCTCACCATGTTAAGGCAGAGTAGATAATGGCCGGTAGACGTTGCCGTTGTTACAATTGGCTGACTGGAACGAACACCTGGTATACAACGAATATCCTTTTATCTGCATTTATTACTTTATCGAGTGGAAACTGATAGTTAACAACAAAGGGATTGCGAGAGACACGGAGCAGAACCTTGTTCTTGCACCTAGTGCTTACTGGGGTAGGGTCTTGCAGCCGAAGTTGGAAAAACTGCTGCAGAAGAAGTTACCACTGAATAAATCCTTCCGGGCCGACGATATTATGGTGGCTGTATCTGTAACGGACCGTGCCGAACGGGATTTGATTAAGCGTTTCGACGAGCTCGATATTGATTGGCAGGTTATTGAACGACAGCTACAGGCGTAGAGTCACCTGTTTCGTGATGGGAAGAAGCTAAGAGTCGATATATCGTTTAATTATATAGAGACGGGAGCTACTGTGTTAGCTCGGCATGGTAGTAAAAGGGGGTATGCTTCTGCAACCTAGTAGATGCTTTCCGAACGGGCTCTACAGCTTGATGCCGAAGAGGAGGCCTCCAGTTAACCCTCGATTTGGCGCGACGTTTATAATCTCATGCGCTGCCCCGGGCTACCTTGCAACCTTGGACTGTACTGTTGGCGTGATAGTGCCGGCAGGAGATATTATAAACTTAAGACATACCACCTTAGAAGCCTTATCAGGTATGTGGAATAGGGTGGTAGATTATACACTTACGAAGATATGCCTAACGAGATTCGTGAGTAGTTGTATGCGGAGGAATAGCAAGACGGAGAGCGCTAGCGGAAGCGTAGAGCTACTTCCCAGGCCAGTTATCCGCCTATTAACATTACTAACGTATTGCCTCGTTAGGCGTTAGCGTTTGAGGAGCCAATACCTGCCTCGACCGGGACATCGTTTATTTCTCCTATTCCTTTTAGGATTCCGGAGCCACTAGATGTCGCTGTCAAGAGATATAGTGACTGGTAATGCTCGCGATTCACTGATAGAGCTATTAAGATGGAGTATTAGAAGGCTTGCTATCTGACATTGGCTGAGGGGCTCGACCTTGAGTTGGTCTACGAAGGCCAGGATGCAGACTTTTACATCAAGAAGGGCGTGAAGAGTGGTGTTGCGCGACGATTTGTCCGTGATATAAAAATTTGGGCTGATAAATATAATGAGGACTAGGTTTGGTAGGTGAAATTTAAAGCAGAGGATTTCTTTGGCTCTTTTACAGTTCTTCAATAGAAACCCCAGCGTGCCGAAAGTGGCCCTCCGCACTTTGCTTCCTTACACCTACTGTGTCAACACACCACTCTAGAAATTGCCCAAAGTCCTCTTGGGGAAGCCTTGCGTAATGTTCCCAGTTACGTTTGATGAATACTTTTAATTCTGCGAAGAACTCCTCGATTGGGTTTAAGTTGGGCAGTAGGGCGGCAGATAGAGCAACTTCACACCAGCCTCCGCGCACAACTGGTCGATGGTGTTGGAGCGATGAAATGAAGCATTGTCCATAATGAGAACTGACTTCGGTTTGGGCCATTTACCACAGTGGTGCAGTAACTGTTCAATAAAATCCTCAAATACGGTGGTATCGGTCGATCCTTGGAACACTCGTGCAAGAATAATTCCATCCTGTGTGTACGCTGGTAGAATTTGGTGTCTTTGATCACGGTGAAGTCGAGCGATTTGCACTGGCGTAACACCTAATGGCGACCATCCGGTCCGCCGGAACCCAATACGTTTATCGCATACGGATTTGCTCGTGCTGTGCGGCGGCGAGATTTGGCGCCATGGTTACTGCATGTACTGGTGCTGGCGAGTTGATGATGAAGATGACTCAACGGGTGATGCTGACAAGTTCAGTTCTGTGCAGCGATCTCTAGAGATGTTGGATAATTATATATGAAAATATATACTGTATGCAATTACAGCGGATATGCGATGAAGTAGGGCGGGTACAGCGAAAAGAACCATTCTGTATGCACTTTATCGACATCCACTGTCGGGCCTTGGGCTTGGTGAAGTACATTGGAATTTCAAGGTTACAGTACATGACAACCTTTTCAGTCCACGGCGCTTCCCTCAATGTACTGATGGCCCAAGGGTCGCTCGTGCCGAAGTATTGGGCACGTCTAGCAATGTATCTGTCAGCGCCAAGACTGAATGGTCTGTGCGCAGAAGCAAATGTGCAGCCGTGAGAACCGGAAGCCGATTTCGAACGCGACCTACCGTTCACCTACCAAGCGTTCGAGCCGGGAAAGAGGCCGTGGGAAAGGAATTTCGGATTGCGTTTGGCTGTCTGGCCACCTTGAAAATCCGCGCCCACTTCTCCCACGCAGTCCAAGCAACCAAACTCTCTTCTCCCAACCAGGCATCTAGTTCTCACTTGGCCTCGGGAGGCGGCATGGACAACCTGTTCTTCAATCTAATCCTCGGATATCATGCAGAATCCATGTTGGACAATATAGAGTACATTGGGGTTCTAGAGCTATGGTGGCGTTTGGGTGCAGAAAGGCATTGGTTTTTTCTTTCATTTTTTCTTTCTAACAAACCATAATGCATGGAGCAAAAAACTTCCGCCACAAAGCACAGGAAGGATTGGATTGTTGCCGGTTTGACCGAGGGAGTCATCTAGTGATTCAGACGGTGCAGGGCTCATCCATGTGGGCTTTCGTCATCCACACCGGTTATAGCGTCGCACAGATGTGTATAGTTTTGGCTGCGCTTTTCTGGATTGGCACTAAAGCGTGACGGTTTGTCGGGTCACAAGAGACAAATTCTCAGCCTATACGAAAGGATCTGTTCTAGCTAGCTGAGCCAAGGGTCCAAATGGCATGCCGCGCCCTCAGCCAGCCAAACGAGAGTGACATGGATCGACACATTGGCAGAGGCCAGGCCAGGCGGGGAGCTGGGCTCTTCTGTAAGTTCTGTTTGACCACGAAAGTTAAGTACTGCAAGCGGTTTTTTATGGGTTTCTGTAGTACGGATGGACGGCAAATTAAAAGTGCAACGGTACTGAAGATAGGTGCTAGGTGTCGTATGGATAAGATTTGATGTGGGGAAGAGACGTCCTTGACTTCAATTGGCAGCGGATTTCAGAACTTGAAAGCGTCCGTCCCCACTCACGCAGATCCACAGGACACGACTACTGCTGGAACCTTGAATTCTGTGCATGGCGTTCCACGTAGTCAATTTCACCAAAAAAAAAACATCTTTGGTGACCCAATCCCGCGTGCAGGATGGTCGCTCACGTTGCTGGCATTCCCCCATTTCGTCGCTCCGATTCCCGATTCCCCAGGTTCTCCGATCGATCTGATCTTGTTCGTGGTGGAGCTAGTGACGCCAAGTAACGCTTGGCGACGGAATCAACCTTCGGCCCGTTACACCCGCCAGTCCCCACTGATTTAAGCCCCTGATCGGGCCCACCGAGGTGTGCCGCAAGAAAAAACGCCAACCGCTGATCAGCCTATCAAATTGCACACCCTCGGCCCTGGGGGCAGAATTCAGGCAAACAGAAATTTAGCGCCTATTTTTACGACAATCTCAGCCCCCCTGCTCCTTTTCTGGACACCCTCCCTCCCAAGTCAGCCGTGCCACCTTCAACAGGGGATCAAAAACGTGGCCCCTTCCCTCTTTCCATCAAACTTCAGATTTCCATCACTGCAAAACTTCAAACTCCACACAAACCCAAACCCAAACCCATCAATCAATCGCATCAGCTATTCATCGCCAGCCATGGAATTCGCAATGGATATCGACATGAACCCTCGCAAGCGCGTGCGTGACGAGGATGCGCCCCTTGCAGACACTGAATCCCACGTCGCGAAACGCACGCGGCAAACGGAAGCTGACGCGGTCGCGCTTGCATCTGCGACTACCGTCGCAGTCGCACCACTCGACGCTGAATTCCAACCGTCGACGCCTGGCGACAGCACGCCCACAACGCCTGCTGCCATGCAAGTTGACGACGATGCTAGCTCTACAACGTCGTCGACAACATCGCGCGCAACCACGCCAGACCCAGAGCGGCTGCGCCGTTACCAGCGCTACTTGCGCCAAGGCTACCCCTTGAGCTGGTTCCAGTAAACGGCGAACTAGGTGAGCATTTTTGGCTTCCCCATCTCTCTCTCAACACGCACTAATGTGGGTTCGCAGCTCAGCATTGAGATCATGAGACGTGCGCCTCGAACGAAGAGACTGACTGCCGAATGTTTTTGTACGACTAATTGCGACGGATCGCTTGTATTGTAATACCACCTGTATGGTTTTGGGACCTGGGACTTTAGAGATTGGGAATGGCACACTGGGGGGATTGGGATTGGATTGGGTTACCTCCTATACAGAGGGTGTATAGGGATGGATGGTCTGTAACAAAAGTTGCCATTTTTGCTTTGCGAATCCAAAAAAATCTCTTCGTTGACGACATCTGCGGAATCTTTCTCGGGGAAATGACACGGGCACGAGCCTGTGATAATTCTTCCTAGAGTTACTTGTACCACCAAATCTGCAAACACTCGGGCCTGCCCAACCCCGCCGTCATATACACACTATCCGCATCCCTCCCACATCTCGTGACGGCCGCCGTCTTTCCCGTCGACAACATGGTCCGCATAAACCCATGCACCACGGACGTGCCCCGTCCCAACACCCCACCCACCTCTCTCCACTTCCCCGGATTCACACTCGCCAACCCGCGATACCCCACCACGGCATGCATCCCACCTTCAAACACCCTCCACCAGGGTTCAAATGCCTTTTGTCCTTGACCAGCCGGGAAATCAATCGGTGCCGGAATGACACTACATTCCCCGAGAATCCAATACGCCAACCTTCCTGTTGATCCCGTACCCGTAGCAGTCGTCCCCCCGAATCCTTTTGCCGAAATATCTCCCGAAATCCTGACTCGTCCATTGTCAGACTTACTGCCATTCGTAAGAAACGAATGCGGTGAGCCATGGCCATCGCTAAACGCGAGATGAACGGTGTTGATATATCGCGAGCTTCCAGAGGTGGTATAAACATAGGGATCATCCCAATAATATTGAGAATCTACAAATCGAGAAGATACCCCCCGGAGTCCCCGAAGGAGATTCGATGCTTCGTCAATAAAGTTGGGAGAAAGTCGGTCGTTCGACATGAGATACCGGCCGACAGAAATCGATGAAGCTTGTCTTCGCTGTTGAGCTGAAGGTCCAGGGAGGAGGAAATCAAGATTCCGACCACGACGACGACGCTGGGTGGTAGTAGAGTTGGTGAGGTCTGGGTTGGAAGGGATTGGACCGGTAGTAGACGGGGTGGTGATAGTCGGGAGGGGCTCGAGTTCTCCAGAAGAGCTAGCGGGGATGAAGCCTTCGAGAAAGGTGATTTCCGGACCATGGTCGGATTTAACAGTGGCGTTGAACCGGAACGCAGGCTGGAGGAAGTGGTTGTTAGCGTCGTAAAAGCAGAGGTCTACGCTGGTGATGGTGGCCGAACTGCCGATCCCGGCAGCCATGAGACGGCGCGTGATGTTGGCTTGGATTTGGTCCGTGTTGAGCGGGGTGAGGAACCGGTTCTGGTCGGCGGCGATACGCCACGAGTGTCGCAGGCCGCGGATGTTGCCGTCAATGTCAAAGTCGAACGCGGCTTGGCTGCCGAAGCCGCAGACGGGGTGGAATCCCGAGGCATAGGGGATAGATCGTTGGATGAGACCCTCTAGGAGGTATGTTGCTGGGTCGGCGGGCTGCTTGCCCACAACTTGGCTGGATCCGGTGAGACGGGAGCCAATAACGATACCGGCGCGGGTTTTGTCTTGCGGGATGATGGACTGGTCGCCGACAAGAGCCTTGAGCGCGCCGTCGTTGATCTTGAGATCGCCGGGCTTGAGCGAGGGGAGGTAGGGGAAGACCAGGGATTCATTGCTCGTCTTGTTGACGTGGCCAATGAGGATCTCTCCGGTCCACCAGTACTTGGAATCGCCCTCTTCGCGGACATCGATCTTAGCCCCTCCCGATGCGAGTTTGATGATGGACTCTAGTTGGCCAGAGGGGAAGAGGGCTGCCTTGCCAAGAGCAATGGTGGGCAGCTTCTCTGTGAAAGACGGGATCTTGCAGTCAAAGACTGGGACGCCTTCATCCACATCGGCCAGGGCTGTGGCCAAGAATAAGGAGGCCGCAAGGGCGCTCAAGGTGAGATGCATGCTGTTCAATGATGGATATGACTGAGAGTATGTTGAGGTTGTGGAAGTTGATCCTGTCCCTTTGCGGTGACTGCCAAAGGATTAAATAGATGGGACCTGGAGCGCTATTCACGATCACCTGCGGTCTCGATCACAAGGTGAATCGAAGCGTTCACAATTTCCAGGTGTTACACCGTTAAACACAGCCCTTCTCCCGGAGATATCCAATCATGGAGCGGTGCTAGGTGAAAACTTCAGCCGTTCTGCCCGTTCTGGAAGTTTACCTCCGCATAAAGTCGTCCACGAGGCGCACCACGAAAATCGATAGATTGATTCCAAGTATTTGCGATACCGATGGGGACATGGAGCAAGGTGATAAAACGGAAGTGATAGGCGAGAAGGAAAAATGTGCCTGGAAGTCTCCGTGGTTGTTTGCATCCATGTCGCTCTGCCACCGCCGATTGCAGCCATCTCCTGAATTTCGTGCTACTCAGCCTCACTTCCCAGCGTCCCGGCGTCCCAATCACGTAAAATTCCATATCCTGGCCTTGCTAGCCTAGCGTTGATGGGCTGGGTGTTCACCATGACGCAACTCCGAAAAGCCTCGGCTGGTGGTTACGACAGCCAATGAGAGCTCAAGGTCAACGGTCTCGGTGAGACACCCATCCACTCTACTTCTCTCTCTCGACACCGTACCACTTCACCATTTCAATGGATGCGACTTTGCAAAATTAATGCAAGACTCTAGTGTGTGGTTTCTGTCGCAATATGGTCGGTCGGTGCATCTCGTATTTATGCCAAAACGTGCAATCGTGTTCAGCTGATAGGGGTAGCATTGAATGTTCAGCGACAACCCCGACACAGGGAATTCCTACTTCTGATGGCCATCACGTTGGCGTAGCCCGCCAGGGCAAAGCCGGAGTCATTAGATACCAATAATGCATGCTCTGCAGGTACATGTAGAGAAAGTCAAGGGTCATACACGACAGTGCCATCAGTTCCCGGCCGCGGCGCACCCGTCGCCAACTTGCCCATAAAACCCCCCTTGACATGTCCCAGGGCATTCTCAAAGGGATCTGCCCCCTTGTCAGCCTTCTTGAGACCCGCCGCCACAAACGCCTGTTCGAAATCGAAAATGATATCTTCAATGTCCTCAATGCCTGTAGAAACACGAATCAGGTCCGGCGTTACGCCGCCCTTGATCTTTTCCTCATCGGGTAGCTGTTGATGCGTCGTCACCCACGGGTGGATAATGAGCGTCTTTGCGTCACCCACGTTGGCGAGGTGGGAGCACAAGCGGAGATTGTTGACCACGGCGCGGACTTGGTCAATGTTGCCGGCCTAACATGGACAATTAGGGGTTAATATCAGCATCTTCTCGAGGTGACATTGACATTGACAGGAGAAAAAAAAAAACCTACCACACCAAAAGTCACCACACCACCTTGTCCATTCGGCATGGTTTTCTTGGCATGTTCATAGTCCTTGTGGCTCTTTAGGCCAGGATACAACACCCAGCTGACACAGTCATGCGACTCGAGCCACTCGGCCAGCAACTGCGTGTTCTCGCAGTGTTTTTTCCCTCGCAGACTTAGCGTCTCCAGTCCTTGGAGAAACAGCCATGCATTAAACGGACTCATACACGGACCCAAATCCCGCATGGAATCCATGCGCAATTTCGCCGAAAGCGCTTTGTAGCCATACGTCTCCCAGAACCGCATACCGTGATATCCATCCGCCGGCTCTGTGAATCCGGGAAATTTCCCCGAAGCCGACCAGTCAAAATGGCCGCCGTCAATAACCACCCCGCCCATGCTCGTGCCATGTCCGCCAATCCACTTGGTTGCAGAATGGGTGATAATGTCGGCGCCCAGCTTGATAGGCTGGCAGAGATAGCCGCCCATGCCAAAGGTGTTGTCGACAATAAGCGGGATGCCGTGTTTGTGACAGACACTGGCGATTTTGGTAATGTCCGGAACGTTGTGCTTGGGGTTGGAAATTGTCTCAATGTACACACACCGCGTGTTTTCGTCAATGGCCTGGTCGATGAGGTCGGCGTCGTCGCCTTCCACAAACTTGACGTGGATTTTGAACTTTTTCATATACACCCTTTCTATACCGTTAGTCGAGAAAGCAAATGGATGAGGATGTTGGGCATCAATCAGAAGGCTCTCGGTAAGGTAGGTATACAGACCGAAACTGGTTATAAGTCCCTCCGTACAACCACGATGTAGACACAAAGTTGTGTCCCGGCTCGCAACACTGCGTTATGGCCATGAACTGTGCAGCGTGTCCTGAAGCGGTAGCAATGGCTCCGACTCCGCCCTCTAACATGGCCATGCGGGTTTCAAAGACCGTGTTGGTGGGGTTCCCCATACGGGTGTAGACATAGCCATCTTTGCTCCAGGCAAACTTGCCTGCCCCGTCGGCGGCATCTTCAAAGTTGTATGAGCAGGTTTGGTAGAGCGGGACAGCTCGTGCACCGTTGATTGGGTCTGGTTCTTGACCGCCATGAATGGATTGTGTGGCAAAGCCAGGTTGTCTACATAGGTGATGTCAGTGGAGAGAATTACGACGGAGTGGTGAGGACGTACTTGGCAAAGTCCTTGAGAGAACCCGAGATTGATGGCATCTTGATGTGAGAGACAACGGTGCAGTTCACCGAAGAGTGATATTGAAGGAAGAAGCATGTCTAAAGCCGACGGTTTATACCGAAACAGTTTTATAGAGTACAAAGTTTTCCTGGCCGATGATATAGAACTCATACCCGTCTTCTATCCGACCAGAGTCCGATTATGGTGCGATGCAAATGCGATCAGCCGAATGTCCGTTACAGCTGTACAGGTCGACCCCGATGCGAGTCGGGAGAATGCAGGCCAGGAGAGCTCATGTCGGTCGGATCCAACGTAATACATGTAATAAGGTAGCACTGGCCCAAGACATAGTGAGAGACTCATGTTCCACACAGTGTGCATTCCACTACAGAAGCCGAAGTTGCCGAGAACATCACTGTAGCTAGCAAATGGTTTAGCTAGGGTTGCAAGGTTGTCTTAGTTGCAACGCGATATGTTGAGAACAGCTACCAAGACCAGAGAAAACCCAGATTGAAACTATCATCACACGACTTCATTGTGCCAGTTTTCCCAACTGCTACACTAAATGAGTGCGTTTGAGGTGATTTGTCAAAAAGACCGACGCTGTGCGAGATATTGACATGTACATGTATGTAGGTAAGGTATGAACGCAAGTACCCTGCAGAATGTACACCAGGGGTAGCATTGCAGCTCCGGCTTGATGTCCGATAGTCCGGGGTTGCGGGCATTGCATGTAGTCCTACTATGTGCTCACTTATGTCTATTTCCTCGGGAATGCAACGAGAGACGGGCATTCTTGACCAAAAGTCTTCAAAGATTGATGATGGTTCTTGTTCCTCCGGTTTTAACCTGTCCGTTGTAAATCCATACCAAGCCCTTTCCTTACCTACCTAAGTTGTTGCCCAAAATTCTTTTCCCAACACAAGTACCTACCCAATAAACCATTTAAACCCATTATACCCATTTGCTATGTCCAAACTATAAACCATGAAGCCAACGTTTTGTTCACCGCCGCCTAATCCCCGGCCCGGGGCGGACTAGGCTTCCCTGCATGTCCATGTGTAACCTCAACCAGCTCCACTGTGCTATCACCCTTCATGACGTGAAAATTCTCATCATCACCGTAGTCATCGCCATCGCCGCCCGCCTTGGTCGTCACGGATGGCGTCCCCCCATCCAAAGTCGTGTCGCCAGACGCAACCGTTAGACTCTGATCCGTCGTAGTCGTGCTCCCTCTTGTAAAAAACGCACGTCGCCCCCCTTGTCTTCCCAATCCCCGCCAAGATCGCGTCGTAGTTTGTTCTTCACCGTTTCCGTTTCTTGGTAAAGGTCTGGTTCCGTCAATCATATAATGATCATCGGTGAAGCCCCACCGCCGACTCATATGCGGAGCGCATTTATTGAAAAGCGGTTTCAGCGTCACGATGCAGGCGCAGAAAATGCCTAGGTTAGGCTCAATGACGCCGTACAGCGCACTGCCAACTTTATCGTACGTGGAGTCTTTGGATTGCGTGGATTGCACAATGGTGAGAAGGCGGAGGACGGAAATGATACATGCCCTGTTCATGTGTTAGCTTCGACCAAATCTTGCAGCGAAAAAGAGAAGGGAGAAAGGGAAAGAAAAAAAAAAAAAAAAAAAAAAAAAAAAAAAAAAAAAGGTGGCAAAGGAGTGCATACATTCCACCAAAGGATAGAACAACCAGAAAAAATAATCGCTGGATCCACGGAAGTCGGAGGTGTCGGAGGATGAAAAGCGGGGCGATGAGGACGAGAAAGTCGGTGGCAATAGTCATGCCGAGCTGCGCATAGTAAACCGTCGTTCGATCAAGACACTTTGCTCCTGGCACGTTGGGCGTCCACAAGGCGTGGAATGGCGTGCAGAGACCTAAATGGGTGCCGACCATGGCGGCGGATTGGCCGATGAGCACGGCGATGATGGTGTAACAAAGACGCTTCTCAAAGGTCATGACGCAGATGCGGACGTATTGAAGCAGGATGGAAAGCTTGAGGGCCATGTGGGTGAGGATGTAGAATAAAATCCCCCCAACCGCCACTCTACCCTGTACGTTCAGCTCCGCCGCGGTGACCGTCTCAATGTGTCTGCCGAATCCATAAACGACCGCTTCGAGCAGTCAATTCTGTCAGAATTTCATGTTCTTCATTTTTCATTTCTTTTTTCAGACAAGCTTACAGATGCCCATAAACACTGACATGGAGATTGAAAATGCCATGGCGAGCATAATGCAATAGTCCTCCATAAACCGTGCTTTGATGAGAAACCTTCGGGTGCAGATGCGCAACGCGACGGCGATGGTGGCAATTGCGGGCGAAAGGATGATTGCCGTCGCGGTCGATCCCGCGCGGGACTCATGTTCCCTGCTACTGCTGATGCTGCTCATCTTGGCAAGGATGACGATTCAAACTAACAAAATGACCCCGCCCTAGTGAGAACGCGATGCCAGTTGCTAGCTGGCCGGACGGTTCTCCGCATGGCGTTGGGTATGAAGAAAGTGGGCAATTGACGACAACAGCATTTGGAAGTTGCAAAGTTGAGAGAAGGATTGGAAACATGCAGTTGAAATTCTCAGTCACGAACCTTAACCCTGCCAACAATCCTTGCTCCTTGCCTGCATGTCGGCGTGCCTGCCGCAGCTAGTTACCCTCACACTCACAGGGGAAGGAAGGCCTCCCTCAGGACAAAAAAAGGGGAACTCACAAACTTGCCCAGCCCAGGAGATTTGGTGAACTATGCCCAAGCCACGGTCAAAACGTATCAAGGTTAACAGAATGCAAGTTCTTAGCATTAGCTTTACTTTTACCAAGTTGGTTTCGTATTTCTAATCCGTTTGAATGGAATATTCCTCTTGTTATCGGATGCACTTTTGCTGGAGATCACCGCTGTAAGTGCCGTGTGGGCCTCTTGGCGAGTTTGTGAGTTCGTTTTTTTTTGTCATGGGAGGAAGGGAACCGACGCCACATTCGCGTCGCAAGGTCGTTTTTGTTCACGACTAATTTCCTAGTCCCCTGCGACGTGTTCGGTAACTTCCGTGCGAATCGCAATACCGGGAAGGATTTTCTGGGGTCGGGGTTTACTCCGTTCCTATTTGTTATTCTCGTAATAGAAACCTGCAGACGAAGCTGATTGGTAAAGATGTGCGGACGTGCGCGAGTAGTGACAGGAAAAGGGGTGTGGGCGATCAACTCTCAACTAATCAACGTCAATGTGCCAGTTATCTAGCAGACTGGAGAGTGGGTCTCGACTTCACCGCCAAGCATCAATTGGCTCGTTTGCTCTCGCCGCTCAGTCTCTTGCACTGCGGTTGGTTGTCTTTTGGTTTTGGCTGGAAGGATTTTCCTGGACCGAGTCCCGGCGAAGGAGCAAGGTGAAGTGTAGGTGCATACCAGCAGGCACAGGACTAGTCATTTTTGAGTTATTCGTATAGCTATTTCTGGGAAAGTACTGGCGCCAATTGAAGTGGACGCTAAACGTTGCCCTTATTCGGGGCTTCCCGAGAGACGGGAACATGTACCCAGTGATAGGGTAACAGGGTTTTGCAAAGTTGGAGCCTCATCTAGGATTTCCAAATCGTCTGGCCAGCACTGGAATCGCAAGGAGATGGTGGTCGTCTGTACGAGACGTTGATTATCAGTAATATCTGGTTGTGGGCTTGGCATTCTCGGAACCAACACAACGTTAAACCCCTCACAACAACACGGTCGGCTCAGGCAGAAGGATACTTCAATTTGTATATACTTTGGCTCATGTTATGATTCAGCGGTTTGACGGTCCTTCGCTACATCCATCAAGCGGGCCTTGTACCGCCGCTTCGTGTGCTATTTAGCCGGCGCGATCCTTCGCGATCCCATCATGGTATATAACATTCTCCAAAACTTGACACCCCGCACCCGCAATGCAAGTATCGGGTACGGTCTGGTATTGTCAATCTGGTTTGATTCTGGTCAAGATGAAGCTGATCAAGTGTTTGGTCGCCTGGCTCTTCCTGGCCTCTGCTCAGGCCGACACAACAATCACGGTCCATGTCACGTCGACCTTGATACCCTTCACCACCACGGTCAACCCCGCAGACCCGACCAGCTGGTTCACGGCCGAGCCGAAATACATCTGGCCGGGAACCGTCACAACGCCGCTGCCAAACTCGTGCATCAACTACCAAGGTCCCATCTACTTGCCTTCTGGCCCGCCGGAAAGAACATTTACGAATACCATTACGCACATTGAGCGTGCGAGCACTACCATTACCGATGCAACCTACCCAACCTACACACACTACTCGGTCACCACCCCGACCGTGACCTACGGAGCCAACCGAACCGTCACCAGCTACAAGTGCACTAACACGGTTGTGCGCCTAACTTCCTTCATTGAGACATCAACAGTAACGACATCTTGGGCTCCCGCCGTAACTACCATAAACACCAGCGGGCTCTGCTTCATCACTCAATACCAATATGTTCCCATCCCTCAAACCAGCCTGTTTGAGAAACCGCATACTGTTGCACAGCCGGATCCACGCCAGTTGTTGACGGGGAACACCACTCTTGTTACCAGCACGGCCTACCAAACAAGCTGGTCGACAACAACAATCACTTTGGAGACCCTGACGCGCGTCAGTCAGAGATGCAACAATCCGACTTCTACAGAGACAAGCACACGGACAGAGTCGAGAACCGTGACAACTGCCACGGTCGACTGTCTAAAGCCAACTTCAACAAGCAGGATCAACTACTCCATGCCGCAGAGGGGAGAAGTCACGAGAATTGCAACCACAGAGCTATATACCACGGCAGGGGTAATTAATGGGACGAGAACCACTCTAACGGGGACGATGAACGTGGATAGATGGGCGTATATTAATACGGAGACGGTGTATGTTTGGGTTACGGCGGATATTACGGTGACGGCGGTGACGGGGACAGCATGTGCAACCACGACGAGGTAGCCATACACCACATACCCAATGACTATTGATGTTGAGTACTTGATATTGACGAGCGAATGTCTGAGCGGCGATACGTGTACTCGCATGATATGAAACCCTAATGATGACTACTGGTCGAATATTCCAATCTGTGAGACGTTGCATCATCAAAATAACAAACAAAGACTTGAAACCAAAAAGGCCGTGATCATCGCAAACGGAACCCCCTTACATCATGTCATCACCCGACCTCAATTTCAAACCTTAGCCTCGCCCCCTGTCCCGATGTCGCCATTACTTCTCTCCCACCACATAATCACAACCTCGTCTCTGTCTCACCAGAGAGGTTCAGACATCTCACTACCTAGGTAGGGACTAAGCCAAGCGAATTCCTCCCCTCCCCATAGCCACCAACCCTACAAGCGACAAGCTCACACACGTCGCAACCACACAACCCATGGCGACAAACACGTAGCCCATGACCATAATCCCCGCGTAGCCGTCGAAAAAGTATAACCCCGTGTAGACGCCTCCGGTAGCGAGAACTCCAAAGAGCATAAGTAGGGTATACCCTCTCTTCGTCGTAGCCCTCCCCCTTCCGGAAGAGATTCCCTCGTAGATAAGTGAGACCAGAACAAAAAGGTACGTGGTCGCCGGGACTCCAAATAAAAACGGAAAGGCATTCCTCCCAAATGCCGACGCCGCATTTGAATGGTAAGTAGCCAGATCTGTCAACAGAAGCGCAGAGAATATGGAGAGAAGGAAAAGTGGGAGAAGTAGTAGCGAAGAAGTAGATGGGTGGTTATAAATATCTCGGCCGATACCCCCAGATGAGTCGAGTGCGTTTTCTGAAGAAGGAGAAACGGGTGAGGTGGGGTTCGATGGGGCGAGAAGCGGCGATGATGAAGTGGCGGCTGCATGTGGGTTGGGAATATGAACGACGGTGGGCTGGCCTTCGCGTTCTCGGGAGAGGTATGCCGTGAGAGAGGCGAATAGGAGGGCGGCCAGGATGATGACAGGGAGAGCTTGGGTAAAGGTCCATTTGTCATCGTCGGCAGCGGTAGTAAAGAGAGTACGTGAGAGAGCAATGGTGCCGGCGAGGGCGGGGGCAAGAAGCCAATAGATCTGGGGACATTAGCAAAGAGAAAAAGAGAAAAAAAAAACGAGAGAGAGAAAGGAAGGAAGGAAAGGAAGTGAAGGAAAGGAAGGGAAGGAAAGGAAGGGAAGGAAAGGAAGGGAAGGAAAGGAAGGGAAGAGTGAACAGAAAAGGGAGCTTACCCCGGACAGCGAAGAAACCGCCAAGTCTGTCAACAATCTAACCGTCACCAGCGTCGCCAACCCTGTGTAATAAACAACCCGTCCCACACTCCCACCATTACCACCAGCCACGCCCTCCAACCTCGAAACCCACCAGTTACTAATTCCCTTGCGGACGGCCCTCAGCGGCTTGTCCAGCCATTGCTGCAGTCTCACCGTTCTCGTGATGACATTCAGCCCAATCATGACAATGGCCGCAACGCCGGATCCAAACGCGGGGGTATCAACAAACTTCCAGGCCAACGGGTCACTCGCATAATGCCACTGGACGTTTCGACTTAAAAAGTAAAAGCACGCGGCTCTCGAGCCCGGAAGACTGGCGGATCCACTCGGGGGGATGCGGCTTCCCGGTTCGCGGTAGTGGATGTTGAAGTAGGCCCAGTTGAAGAATAAAGTCGGGATGATGGCGGCGATGAGGGCGCCCCCGAGAACAAACGCGCGGATGATACGCATCCACCTGATGAGTCCGGATTGGTCACCACGGAGGATGCTAAGCCCGGCGAGTTGTGTGAGGTGTGCGAACCAAGAGATCTGGACGACCAGCATGAAATGGTAGGCGGAAATGTCTTTGGAGAGACCGAGGAAACCGCAGCCGAGGAGGACGAGGCCGATGAAGGTTTGGATATCGCTAAGGAAGAGGACGGACTGGAGGAGATGGGGTTAGCGGTGATGTCGACGAGAACATTGGGGAGGGCAGGAGTTTGGAGGTTGGAAAGGCTTACCTTTGCCAGAGACTCCTGAGTTCGGGGTCTCGACTTTAGCCATCTCAAGAGCCAAGTAGGTGCTGCTAGCTGAGCGACAGCCGCGTCGGCGGGACTCGAGGGGCCATTCTCGGGGGAGGTAGAGGCAACGAGGTAGTGGAGGATGGTGGCGCCGATAGCGATCCAGGCTGTTCCTACAACAACGGTAATTACCTGTTTCCAGGCGGTCAGTCCTCAAAGTTAGTGTGACTGGGTAATCGGGTAGATATCTTACACCTGGGCCGCCGATGCCATCAAAAGGCTGGGGCTGCAACTGCTGCGCTTCATAGACACATTTGTCAGTATTCCAGAACGACATTCTGGCGGTGCCTCCTCGGCAGGAAATGGAACAAATAGTTGGGTTTTAATTAGTTGACGGGTTGACCATGTGCTTGTTGACCCGTAAACTAAACTAATCGGAAGGGGCGAAACGCCGATAATTATATTGAATCGTTGCGTGGTGTTAAACCACCAAATGTCTCCTCGACGAAACTGTCCTCTGAGAAAAGAGAGGGGAAGCGTCGTCATTATCAACCACCACCAAGCTGTCATGCGACGTGACCCAGGCAGAGTGATAAACCCCCCACAATGCCCCGTCATGAACCATTATGCCTGGGTCCAGTTACCAATCACCAATTACAGCCCTGGAAGGAAGGACGGATTGGGAAAATTAAGCGCCCCCCATGTGTGCCGTTTAGCGGGTTTCTCGGATCCTTCTGGCACTGTGGTAGGCTTATTCGGCATGGGCATTGGAAACCGTGACAATTGATTGTTGTGGTGAAACGCGTCGCCAAGACAATGGGGCGGGCAGTGCTGGAACGCTAAAAACGCCTCGAGTCCGCCTTGCATCCATCCATCTGCAACTTTTCTGCATCTGCATCCCGTCGCTGTGGGTACATGTAACACTAGGGGGAAAAAAAAGCTTACGCAACTCACACAGGCATCACTGCGTTGGTGATTGCATTAGCAAAAATCCAGTTTCAATCGGTAAATGTTTTGGCTGCAAATGATGATGCCTATGAGTTAAGGGATCAAGACTACCGAGTCGAGTACGTCAGATAGTTCTCCATCGCATCCGAGGGGTCCATTTCGTGACAATTGTCCTTCAACTTTCTTGGGCGAGCAATTGCTCCAACTGCTCCAGTCAATACCACCCGTACCAGATTCAGAAGAGCTCATGATCAGATCGACGCGACGCCTTTGCGCTACATGCACCTTGCATGCACCCGGAAGCAATCATCCCAAAACATGGCGGCAAAGTGGGTGGCATGGTCAACATCAGCACCGGGAAATGCCTTGCTCATCCTTCAATTGAGATCCGCCGGGGCTTGCAGAAGCGGCTTCGGGTTCCATGTTAGGAACAACTTGGACCGTAGGAGCGGGCCAAGTTGGCGTTGTTACACAAACTAGAGAAAATGCCATAGTTCCAGTCGGCGCAAAGATTCGGCGGGGTAGATTGGGATTGAGGATCAAAGCAGTGAGTGGCTGTGGTGTTGTTTGCTCCTCAAGGCACATGTGTATTGAAGACAATGCGAAGGGACCATGGGTTATAGTGCGAGCCCCCAGCGGCTGCACGGGCAAAGCTTGTGTCCAACCATTTTACAGTGCTTATTTCCCTCAGCGTTATCTCCGGCTTATGGTGGACATGGACACCGTACCCGCCGGCACTGCCATTACCATTTCCCGGATCTTGGTATCCCGGAGTCATGCGCTTCTAACTTGCGTTGTGTCTAGAAACTGGAAAAGCTGAGGGAAGATGAACCATGCAGATATCATATCGGCTCATGCGGGCGCATACTAATGACTCTGCAAGACATATTTGTACACGGCCACGGGCTGGATTCATGTAACCTTGAACCTCGCCTCAACAAAATCTGCCCTTTCGGCTACTAACTGTGCTGTGTCCCAGCCCGTGCCAGACCACACTTGGGTTGGTGCGACCTGGGCACATGTATTCCATTTGATGGTAGCGAGAGTGCCTTGACTTCGCAGGAACTTGAGATATTCCTTTGAGAGTCAACCGTTTCCTGCAACTAACATGAAATATAGAGGGGTAAAGTTCAACATGCTTTACGACAGAGTCTTGGGATCCGCTGGCTGGTGTCGTTTGTTTGTTGTGACAAGATGCACAAGAAGCACGACTGCCTAGGTAGGTAACCTACGGGCCGTGATTGCCTTCGACTTAGCTGACCAATGCCGGGTGTAGCTTCATGTTAGGACTTGGTTTTCTCTTTCTTCTGTCCCCTCTTCTTTTGCGCTCGGCACGATAAATTTCACCGTCATTCATTGTTCGCCCCAATTGTCCACCAATGCAGGTTGTTTGTCCATCGTGGCCCTTTTTCTACATGTACTCAGCCTGTCGAATATGCTAAACGTTGGTATTTCGGGAGTTGAAGTGCACGCCGAATATGTCCCCAATGATAAAGTGCGGCTCTTCCTGTCAAACTATTGGTGTCTTGATCTAGTATCATCAGAGCATGTAGTTACTGGCATGTTCCCTGTAAGTGCTAACCTACTACTAATTCACTTTTTATGTAAAGGGCGGGAAATTTCCACCTATGGTTAGCTGCTTTGCGCGGACATGACAGCGGAGGGTTTCCAACCGTCTCGGCATCGGCTTATGTTGTGACAGGCGTGGGGGAGCCTGAGCCGATTACCCGGGAGTCTGGCAAGGCTTCTCAGTGGAGGAAATATTGCCTCCGGTAGATATTCGGCGGAAGAGAGAAGAGTGACAACACGGCGATCTCCGTCAATGAATGATTCAGTGTTAAGACAAAGGTTTGGTCTCTCTTGAGGGTTGCGCCCTCTCTGGGTCCATGTCAAGATTCAATATCTGGGTTCGACGATTGTGAGCATTCAACATCATCATGCTTTTCCTCACCCTGTCAGGCTTGTTCGCTGGAATTGTCGCCGGACAGTCCTGTGGAACTCTCCCAGAGACTATCAACTTCACTGGGCACCCACTCAGGTTGCCTGATCCCTTTACCTTTCTTAACGGCTCCAAAGTTACCAGCGAAGCCCAATGGCGTTGTCGACGTGATGAAATCAGCGCCATCATTCAGCGCTACGAACTCGGGCCCATGCCTGCCACCCCAGAGGTGAAGGCCTCCATCAGCAGCAACCGACTGTCCATCACCGTGACAGCCAATGGCAAGACTCTCACCATGAGCCCAACCATCCGCCTCCCCTCCTCTGGCCAATCACCGTATCCTGCCCTGATTGCCCTCGGCGGTGCATCGATTCCCGTTCCAAACACCGTCGCCCTCATCAGCTACAACAACGAAGAGATTGCCGCTACCGACCCCCGGGGCGTGGGAAAGTTCTTTGACTTGTACGGCAAGTCTGCTACAACCGGAGGTTTGTTAGCCTGGGGGTGGGGCGTCAGTCGCATCCTCGATGCGCTCGAACAACTCGGCCCCGAAGCGACAAAGATCGACGCAAAACGAGTTGCCGTCACGGGGTGTTCGCGAAATGGAAAAGGCGCCATGGTAGCCGGGGCTTTTGATCCACGAATCCGCCTGACGATTCCGCAAGAAGGAGGATCCGGGGCCATGGGGTGTTGGCGAATCGTTAGCGATTTTAAGAAAAACGGCACAAAGACGGAGGATGCCGCTCAAATCGTCAATGGCGACCAGTGGTTTGCGACCGAGTTTTCAAAATATGTCAATGCGCTCGATAAGCTGCCGCATGATCACCACATGCTCGCCGCCATGATTGCACCGCGGCCTTTTCTCGTCATTGAGAACTCGGGGATCGATTATCTAGGGCCTATCAGTTCGTATGGTTGTGCTACCGCGGCGAGGATGGTTTACGATTCGCTTGGAGCCCCGGACGCAATGGGCTTCAGTCAGGCTGCGCATGGAAGTTCGCACTGCCAACTGCCGTCGAGCCAGAATGCTGATGTGGCCGCCTATTTTGATCGGTTCTTGTTGAATAAGGATGCAGTTGACACCAAGATCTGGAAGCCGGATTCTAAGCTTGTGCTTGACATGAAGCGTTGGGTTGACTGGACGGCACCGAAGCTGGTCTAACCTTGATAGGCGAGGGAATGGGCTGATGGAATACATACCCTGTCAAGCGGCAACTGGGTGCCAAAATAAAAGGCACTCACTACCTTGCAGTACAAGTGGCACCATAGAAAATCCTAGCAAAATACAGGTATCGGTAAGTACTATCAGCCCACAAGCCGCCCACTACCACCCAGTC
>Ga0247765_1000598_pt1 | contig 26298 bp, 25 predicted proteins | sample UWRJL106311C6_FD_179949 | JGI IMG/M metagenome (GOLD analysis project Ga0247765, IMG submission 179949) | Plant litter microbial communities from Arlington Agricultural Research Station in Wisconsin, United States - UWRJ-L106-311C-6 | ecosystem: Environmental > Terrestrial > Plant litter >...
AAAAAAAAAAGCCGAGACAGAGAGCACTTGTCCAGAGCACGTTATGTTGCCATTGAGGGTTTCCCCGCACGCTCTCCGCATTTCCCAACTCTCCCGGGAATACGGCCACTGACAGGAGCAAAGGCACTCTGTAAGCAGTGATTGGCGCGGATACAGAGTGGTCTTTGAATCAGAAAGCCAACAGAGAAACCTGAGCGATCAATTGTTCCAGACAGCAAAAAAAAATTTGGATTTGGCTCGAAATCCCACCAACGGACACCAATGTCGAAGCCAACGCGGATCCGAATACGGGGGGTGGGGGGTTCTTATTTCTTAGCAATCAGGAAGTTGATTTTTTTTATAGCTAGGTGGACGAGTTTGTCGTCTAGGAGTTTACGATAACAATCTTGTAGTCTCCCCGGAGTGCGTCCTTGCCAGTGATCTCTCCGTCTCTGAATTCCAAAGCCCCGAGGTCCTGGCCTTGACCATCCACCAAAACAGCTCTTACACCCTCTTCCGCAAAGTAACTTCTCACTTCAACGTCGGCGGTATAGTCGTACACAGTTCTTGTCTCCCCTTGTTTCCCCAGGACCAAGAGTGTGTTGGGCCGGACATATAGCGGCATAGTCGCAAAAGAAGAGTGCGTCTCGGAAAGCCAGCCGGGTCCACTCTTGGCCTCGCCTGTGAAGAAGTTGGTCCACTTGCCCTTGGGAAGGTAAAACTCGACGGTACCGTCCTCTTCGAACACGGGCGCCGCTAGCAGGCTGTCTCCAACCATGAACTGCCGGTCAAGGGTCCAGGCTGTCGGATCGTCTGGAAATTCGACGCACATGGCCCGCAAACTGAGTGGCAGCCCACCCCTGACGGCTGATTGTGCCTGAGCAAACAGATACGGCATAAGTCTCGCTTTCAGGTGCGTCCATTTCCGTAATGTCGCCGAGCAGCCTTCTTCCGACGCATCACCGTCATCGACCGTCCACGGCACGCGGTACGAGCTTGATCCGTGCAGACGCGAATGGGAGCACAGTAACCCCCAAGCCACCCACCGCTTGTAGATCCATGGCGGAGGGGACCCCTCGAAGCCGCCAATATCAACACTCCAAAAGGAGAAGCCAGAGAGACCGAGTGACAGACCGCCACGGATCGACTCGGCCATGGCCTCGGGTGTTGACTCGCAATCGCCTCCCCAAGTCAGAGGGAAGCGTTGCGAGCCAGCAGTGGCACTTCGGGCAAACAAAACGGCCTCATTCCTGCCGTAACGCTTCTGTAGTGCCTCGTAAACCAGCTTGTTGTAAATGAAGGCGTAGTAGTTGTGCATCCGTTCCGGATCCACAGATGGGTCGAACCACTGCACGTCTTGATACGGTATGCGCTCGCCAAAGTCGGTCTTGATGCAGTCCACACCAATGTCAAAGAGCTTGTTCAAGCATCCGACATACCATTCACAGGCCGCCGGGTTGGTAAAGTCCACAATGCCCATACCTGTCTGCCATAGGTCCCACTGAAAAACATCTCCGTTCTTGCGCTTCAGCAGATAACCCATTGCCGCTGCTTCGGCAAACACAGGAGATGCCTGGCCGAGGTAAGGGTTTGTCCAAACGCAGACCTTCTTAACCGCGCCCTCGGCCTTGAGACGGGAGATTTGTCCCTTGGGATCCGGGAACATGTCATCGTCGAAGACGAAGTCGCACCACTGGAATGCCTTGAGCCAGAAGCAGTCAAAGTGAAAAACCTCGACGGGTATGTCCCTGGCTTTCATCCCCTCGAGGAAGGAATTCACCGTCTTCTCGTCATATGAAGTGGTGAAGGATGTGCTCAGCCACAGTCCAAACGACCAAGCGGGCACCTGTCCGGCGCGTCCAGTGAGTACGGCATAGCGAGCAAGGACCTCGCGCGGTGTGGGTCCATCAATGAGATACCACTTCAACCGCTGGCCCTCAACGCTTGTTTGCACGCGACAACACCGCTCGCTGCCAATCTCCAGCTCGACACGCTGTGGCGTATCGATGAAGACGCCGTAGCCACGGGAACTGAGCCAGAAGCTGATGTTTTTGTATGCTTGATCGGATGAGGTGCCGCCGTCCGAGTTCCAAAGGTCAACGCGCTGACCCACCTTGTTGAAGGCCCCAAACCGTTCGCCAAGACCATGGATAGACTCGCCGACGCAGAGCGTGGTTTGGGTGAAGATGTAGTGTTTGATATTTCGCATGTCGGCAAGCTGCATTGGTGTTGTCGTGGCGGGGGTATATGCGAAGCCAACAGAGCGGTTCAGCAATGTGGTCAGAGGCTTCATGTTCTTCTTTCCAGAGGAGGTGGAATTAAAAACCATCTCAAATGTATGCTGCTTGTGGCTGACTGTTGCTGAAAGGGACCCTGAAAAGATTGTTGTGCTCGTCTCTCCTCTGGTTATCTGGGACGACGGGACATCAGGCTTTCCATCTGGGAACATGTCAAAGTCGGGTGTGCGTCGTGCAGCCCCTTGCCAGTGTGTGGTCTCGACAGAGAGACAGCCATCAAAGGCTGGTTCAATGTCCTTTCGTCCCGTCAGTTGCTGGGGGCGTGCGAAACTTTGATGGGCTGACATACAATGCTGAGTGTGCTCAGATTCAGTGTGTCCCCTCTGCCTCTTATCTTGCGGGTAGGACAGAGGAGACTGAGGCCCTTTCCCGACGGGGTCTCGGTTGTACGATAGACCTCCTCGGCAAACTCGATTTGCACGCCCTCGGCGGGGAGCCATTGTCCTGGATTGATTCCGGTTTGTCAGAGGCGAGGAGGTGTTCCATCGACAAAGAAAAGGATAGCCCTACCGTCACGAAACCGCATCGTAACAGCTGTAACGAGGAGAGTGTAAGAAACCCGGAGTCAAGAGGCGCCAAAATAGTTGAAACCCCAAGACGAGAGACTGGTGTTGACGTTGAACGAAAGAACCAGGGCTCTGTCAGGTTTACTTGCACCCCGCCGCTGCTGCAGAGCCATGCGCGCGTCTCGGGCATGATTATTCCGTCCAAGGACTAGACTCGGGGTGGAATCTAGGAGCTAGCAGCGGTTGTGGGACCGTCGTGAAGCGGCCATTGGGGATGGCTAGTCAAAGACTGCAGGCTGCAGGGAGGGTGTGGGGACGGCGGGAGGCGGGGGGGGGGGGAGGGGGGAGAGAGGGGGGGGGGGGGGGGGGGGGGGGGGGGGGGGACAGTGAGGGGCAAAGTGGGCCGCAAGACTGCACAGCAGATTCGCGGGAAAAAAATGCTTGATTAAACTGCGCATATCTCCACACACAACTCGGCCAGCTCCAAGATCTTTTCCTAGGTACCCTACCTAGGTAGGTATGCTTGCTGTTGAGCCTGAATTCTCCGGTGGAAAAAGTGTCTACTCAGCACCAGGGTAATGTAGTTCCAGGCGATAGACCCGAAATTTTCTCCGTTTACCAGCCTAGGTAGCGGCAAACAATGTCGCGCCCAACGGTTTCTGGTATGTGTCTGGTCGCAGCCTGGAAAATGGGGATCTTTGGCGATACCATCGATCAACGGCTGGCAAAATATGGGCGGGGCTACAAAAAAAAAACTAAAACTTCTCAATGCTATGAAACAATAGTTTTTTTTACTTGTCCTAATTATTTTTTATCGGTCTGTCTGTCTCCTTTTATAGACGCCCAGGATGAGAGTGCCCGTGTTTACTCCAGCGCTCCTTTTGGCACTTGGCATCATCCCCCTCTGCGCTCAGGGCCGCCAGTCACCGGACACTACTAAAGAACGCCCAAGTCTCGAAAATGCCGTGTACAAGAACGCAAAGGCGTCAGTCGACGATCGTGTGGCTGATCTGCTCTCCCGCATGACCATTGAGGAGAAGACTTCGCAATTAGTCCAGGGAGATATCCGAAACTGGATGAACGAGTCGAACAATGCCTTCAACAAGTCTGGCTTGTCATGGAGCACCAGGGACCGAGGTGGCTCTTTTTACGTCGGGATCGCCATCTCACAGGAGTGGCTAGCCGAAAACATCAGACGGGCGCAGGAGTACATGCTCAACAGCACTTATCTCGGTATCCCGGCTTTCGTCCAGACCGAGGGCATCCACGGTTTGCTGGCTGGTAAATTACCTACCTACCTTACCTAGGGGACTCACACGGATATCGCGAAAAAAAAGGCTGCTGCTAACCACGACCTAGTTAATGCCACCATCTTCAACTCGCCCATCGCTCATGCCTGCTCGTGGAATCCAGCCTTGGTCCAAGAGATGGCTCGTGCCATAGCCAGGGAGTCGCGTGCGCTCGGGGTCAACCAACTCTTTGCTCCCCTCGCCGACCTTGCGCGAGAGCTCCGATGGGGCCGCGTCGAGGAAACGTACGGAGAGGACGGATTTCTCGCCGGCGAGTTTGCCCACGCGTACGTCAAGGGACTCCAATCCGAGGGAGTCAGTTCCATGGTCAAGCATTTTGCAGGCTTTGGCAATCCAGAGCAAGGCTTAAACACCGGACCCGTGCATGGAGGCGAGCGAGAACTGCGCACCACACTTTTGCCCTCGTACAAGCGAGCCATCATCGACGGGGGTGCCTTTTCCATCATGACAGCGTATCACAGCTACGACGGGTATCCAGCCGTGGCCAACGCCCACCTGCTAAACGACATACTCCGCGACGAGTGGAACTACCCGTACTTTACCATGACGGACGCAGGTGCGAGCGACCGTCTCTGCAAGGACTTTAGGATGTGCCGTTCGAATCCCATCGACAAGGAAGCCATCGTCAAGTACATTCTCCCATCGGGAGGTGATGTCGAGATGGGCGGTGGGTCTTATTCATTCTCCGAGATTCCCGCCCTCGTAGAACGTGGTGTTATCTCGCCGTCGGTTGTTGACATGGCTGTCTCCCGAGTTCTCAGAGCCAAGTTCGCTCTTGGCCTTTTCGACCAACCCCTATTATTGACCCTCAACCGTAGTGCTATCCACACAGCCTCACACGTCTCCCTCGCCCAACGCCTCGACGAGGAGTCTATCGTCCTGCTTACCAACCACAATTCCAGTCTCCCGCTCTCCAAAACAGCCAAAATCGCCTTGATCGGGCCTTTTGCACACGGTCTTATGAACTACGGCGATTACGTCGTCTACAACTCATCCCGGCGAGGCATCACCCCGTTCGATGGACTTCGCAGAGCAGCAACAACTCACGGCGCCATTATTACCTACAGCCGTGGCTGTTCCCCTTGGTCCAACTCTCAGTCCGAGTTTGCCGAGGCCGTGGCGACGGCTAAGCAAGCCGACGTAGCCGTAGTCGTCGTCGGGACCTGGTCACGCGACCAAAACGAGCTCTGGGCCGGCCTGAACGCCACGACGGGCGAGCACGTCGACGTTGACAGTCTCGACCTGGTTGGGGCGCAGGAGGCGCTCGTGCGGGCCATCGTGGCGACCGGAAAGCCGACCGTGGTGGTCCTCTCGTCCGGCAAGCCCGTGACGGCGCCGTGGATATACGGCCACGCAAGTGCCGTTGTTCAGCAGTTCTACCCGTCCGAGATGGGCGGAGCAGCACTGGCCAGTGTCTTGTTCGGCGACGTAAACCCTAGTGGACGGCTCGCTGTGAGCTTCCCGCGGACCGTGGGGTCGTTGCCGGTATACTACGACCACTGGAACTCAGGTCGGAAGGAGAAACCGGATGTCGGGCGTATCTCGGAGGATGACGGTACATTCTTTTTCGGTCACGAGTATGTCCTGGGCGATCCGAGGCCAATGTTTGAGTTTGGCTACGGGCTGAGCTACTCCACCTTTGTGTACGGCCAAGTCGAGGTTGATAAACCGAAAGCGACGGTGAACGACACCGTCGCGGTCAGCGTGGTCGTAAAGAACACGTCCAACAGGGACGGGCAGGAGGTGGTGCAGCTCTATGTCCGGGATCTGATAGCCAGCGTCGTGGTTCCGAATATTCAGCTCAAGGGGTTCGAAAAGGTCTCGCTGAGGGCGGGAGAGAGTAAGAAGGTACAGATAAAGGTCAAGATGCAGGATCTGGGCGTGTGGGATGTGAGGATGCGCTATGTGGTGGAGCCGGGCGAGTTTTTGTTTTTGGTTGGCTCGTCTAGCGCCAACTTTAAGGGGAATGTGACGGTCATGTTGGCTTAAACAAGAGCATACCTAGCTTAATCAAGCTCGGGATTCTTGAAAGCTCATCACGACATAGAGTAATTAACCGTCCAGGAGAATTAAACATGTCCTGTCTCTTTGACCTGGGTCATGGAGATCGTCATGTCTTTATTCCTCCCGCATCAGCCCTAATAATCATATTCGGGTCCAGGGCCAATACATCATACCAGGATCAAACTTTGTTATCAACAATAATAAACCCCAACAGCAATATACACCAGCCTGTTAAACAGACTCTTTATTATGCCCATACAAGTGCGACAGCAGCGTAGTGGCGACCCGAAATCGTGCCCGACCCCGATAACTTTTCCTTCAGGACCAACCACGCTCGCCACCAGCTCGGCCATCTGTGGCGTCGCTGGCTTTGATATGGTACGGCTCGAGCACCTCGGGCCGGTCCGAGTCGCTATAACCTAAGACGTCCGAAAAAGGAAATTTCGTATGCCCAGATTCGTCGCACAAAACACCAAAACCAAAAGGTAAAAAAAGTCCTAAAGATTGTAATTGCAGAGTAGTCCTCCAGGCTGAAAAGAAAAATGACACAACAGCCCATTCATTCACAACAGAATGCCAACGCCACACCAATTTACAGAACAGAGCTAAACAAGAATAAATATAGATCCGCACTAGCAAGGTAGTATCGGAATTCCGAATATGAAATGCCCAACATGGATGCGCACTGTCCCTATATTAGGGGTTGAAATTACCCATAGGTAATTGCAAAGTATAAAAAGAAAAAAAGAAAAGGAAATAAGTTATAATAAACGCTATAATAATCGCCATGGTTATTATTACTAGGTAAGCTGAAAAGAAAATGCTTTTTTAAAAAAGAATAAAAAATAAAAAGGGTTGTGATAATCGCTGTGATAACCACTATTAAGCGGGTTGGTAAAAGAGTGTCACAGCACCAGAGGACGCGTCACTGTTGCCCCGGCGCTGCGCAGACGCTGCGGCGGGGTTTCGCCGGCGTGTCGCCTGGCCACATTACAGGACACAATGCGTAAACACCACAAAAAGTGGAACGTTGTGCAGTCAGGGCACTGCACCGTAGTCCTTTTACATCCAGCTGCAGCCGCAGGCAGGCAGCATTACCGTACCGTGATAGTGACGGCACTGGAAGCCCATGAGCCGTTGTGGATGGATGAGTCAGCAGGATTGATCACGTGACCCTGTTCGTGCCCCGCACCGCTAGATTAGATCTTTGGCATTACTGCTTCGCAGCCCACCTTCTTTCTTCCTCATCTTGTAATTTTATGAAAAAAAGGGAGAAAAAGAGAAAAAAGAAAAGCAAAGAGAAAGAAAGAAAGAGAGGAAGAAAATTGCTAAGTTTATATATTATATCGTTAGGTGGTTGGTGGTTAGTGGTTAGTGGTTAGTGGTTGGTGGTTAGTGGTTCGGTGGTTAGGTAGTTGGTGGTGGGGTAGTTGGGTGGCTGGTAGTTGGGTGGTTAGGTATTACGAAATTTTTTTTCCCTTTCTACTAGATTATCACAGCGGTGCTATTTCCCATGGGTACCCACTTTTACCCATCCCGCCCATGGGTACCCCCAAAAAAATTTAGGTACCCATGGGTTCCCATGGGCGGGAAATTTAAGCCCCTACCCCATATGATGATGATGCCAGGCAGAAGAATTGTCTGCGAGCGATCACGAGCAAGGGGCTCGAGAGATGAAGGGTTCGACCCCGGATCAACCAGCCACTCTACCTAGGTACCTCCTAGTCCGCATACATGACCTAGGTTAGGTATTGTACCTAGGTAGGTATTCAAGATGCTTTGACACAGCCCGCGGTCCAATCCCGAATCCAGTATCCATCTCCGGTTATATTGACGCAACAAGTCTCTTATATAAAAGAGGGTTCCCATTGCTCAATCTACCAGAAATTTGGACAACAGTTTTCATACACACCTATCCAAGAATCACAACGCAACCAGCAAAGACACCTCTTACCAATCTACCTAGTCGCAAAATCGATAACAACAACATGCATCTCGCCACCTTCATCCTGTCGCTTTGCACCACCGCGACTATCGCCTTTGTGCAATGCCCGCCCGGCATGTGCAGGGACGGATATTGCGGATTTCCCAAGTTCGTTTGCATTGATGTTTGTCCCCCCCCCCCTCTCTCTCTCTCTCTCTCCTACCTGACCAAGGTCTGGGATGTATTGGAGTAACCAGAATGCCCCACTAACTATTATATACTTGTACTTGTAGCCAAAAGAAACCTGCATCGGCACTGCCTGCTGTCAGCCCTGCTAGCCGGCGGCTCCAACTCCTGCCAAAAACGTCAACTGTCTCGGGGACCCGTGGAGTCTGGGGCCTCCCCGGGATCCTTTTAATGGGAAGAAGTTGCCTAGATATCTACCTAGGTTGGATTAAGTGCCTACCTGCCTACCTATTAGGGTGCTTTGGACGCGGAATCTGGAGAACGTGGAAAAAAGGATGTTGGCGGCGGGGGGGGTGGTGTCTGAGCAGAGTAAAATGAAAAAACCAATATGTGGATACATGATTTACAGAGATGATTTACATGTCAATACACTCGGGTGAGTTTGTCAAAATGACATACGGCTTTCCCTGAATTGCTGCTGCTGGTTTACCGCCCCCAAAAAAAAACCTCTTGTTCAGTTCAACCCAGGTCCACGTCAAGTGACCCACTCAAACCCGAGGATAATATTTTATCGCCCCCACAACATGCTACTTTCTCTGGCCCTCTCCCCTCTGCCATATTCCAGCAGCTGTAGCTTGAACGCGAGCTTGGAATGCCTCCTGGCGCAGTCGCTGTCTTGCCCGTTCTTGTTCTCGTTCTCTTTCTAATTCTTCTGCTTCCATGTCCATGTCCATATTCACCTCCAGATCCATATCCCAGAGCCGTGTCTCCTCAGGATTCATGTTCATGTCCATGTTGGGCATGGAGTGATAACCTGAATTGGGATCGTAGCTCATCTGGTGCTGTGTCGAACTGAACGCTGCTTCTGCTGCCATCGGAACCGCCATTGAGTCTGCCATCGGGGATACTGGCACTACTGGGGCCACTGATGGGACTACTACCGGAGCTAAACGTATGGGCAGCGGTCCATGGTGTTTTGATCCCTGATGAAATCTAGCTGTCTTTTTGCTATTGCTAGACGTGTGCTGAGAGGCCTTTGACGAAAATGTTCCTCGGCTCACGTGTTGATGTTGATGTTGTTCCGTGTCGTGGCCATGTGTGCGTGAGTGATGCCGATCGCCGTGGGAGCTGGAATGGTGGTGCCCACGGCTTTGGGAATCGGAATGATGATGCTGACCACTGTGAGATCTGGAATGATGCCGACCGCCGTGGGAATCGGAATATTCCGACGAATACATGTACCTTTGCCCTTGCTGTTGCTGGTCATATGCGTAATTGTGACGCCCTTTTGTGCACGTCTTGGACTTAGACTTGGACTTGGAATCCCTGTCCCTATCTCTGATGTCCATGGTAAGTGTTGGTGTGCAGGTTGTCTGAGTAAAGGCTTAGAGGCTTTAGGCTTGGTAGGATTCTAGGAGTTCTGGATTGTGGGCATGCTATATATACTCGAGAGGCAGCTGTCAGATGTCTGCTGTAGCCTCAGGCCTTCTTTTAGGAGACAGCCTTGACATCATACTTGGAACGGAGTGATCCAATTACTCATATCAGTGACGCTCCCATTTACCGGCCACCTCGCTGCGTCACAAACCTGCCTGTTTTTCTGTGGTCCGGCTAGTACTTGTAGAAACTGGAAGACAAACAGCATCAGGTTACGCGAACTTAACGCTGTCGTGTCGAGAACTCAATGTCGTTTGCCGCGTGGTGCCAGCAGTAAATTCTAAATTTACACTGTAGGTATCCCGGTCTCGTCATGACCAACACTGCTCCGCCGAATGAATGCCTTAAGCCACACACACACCAAGGCACTTGTATTTAAGATGCCTAGGCGAGCATAAAGCACGGAATATTCAATCTCCTAACTCAACCCTCCTTTCCGATCATAATCTAGACCTCATCGTGTTAAAAGTCACTACTGTACACAGATTTAATCCGTTCCTCTCAACACCGCCCCTTTAAGCATTCCCAATGTCCAGCATATATGCCAAAATGCTGATCCAGCTCAGCCCTCTCATACAGCCAAGTATACATAGGTAGGTATGTCAACACCTGTATTCCCATGCCAGAGAGTGCCCCCACTTGACACATTCTTCACAGTCCCGCCAGCCTTGTCGTGCATTCTCGATTCCATACCAGGGATGGGCCAGGACTACTGCATGGTGCGGGATATGGTGGTGGACGTGGTCGTCGTCGTGGATCGGGTGAATGTAAGTCCCGTCGTTGAGATCGCCCGTCAACACCCTGCCCTCTATGAAATCATCTCCGTAGCCCCAATCCCCGTTGGAAAGGCGGCTGTGGTGATACGTGCAATAGTCAGCGCCGTCGAGATGGTGCGTGGCCGTGCCGTCGCAGTCGGGGAGGGCGCAGATCGTCCAGTCGCCGGGGAGATCGAGGTCTTCGAGGGGTAGGGAGGGAGACGACGATGTGGGTGTGGACGTGTTCGCCGACGTGGACGTGGATGTTGTCGGCGGGGTATTCGTTAGCGGCGTCGTAGACCGAAGACTCGCCGTCGCAGGGGATGGCCTCTTGGCTGCTGAACTCTCGGCCGATGACGTCTCGGCGAACTTTCTCTTCCGGCCGACGACTTGCCTCGGGACAGCCTGTCCCCTACGCGGCCCCTGTGGGTGACGGGCTGCAGTCGGTCCGGGTGACGGGGATAGTCCTCTTAAAGTCGAAGGGTAGGGCGGCTGCGAGATCATGGGTTCGTCTTCGGAGCGTCGGAACGCATTCCCGTGGTCAAGTGCGCCGAAATTGTCACAGAGAACACCCCGATTCTTGCAGGACGTGCAGCTGTTTCCCCAAGGCAGGTTGGGTGGACAGTTTTTTGTGTCCCACGACAAATCGCATCCGAGACCATTCACCATGCAAGGATCGCATGTCATGGGATTTCCTTGGGGCTGGTTGTCTGCTATGGCCATGTTTTTGACTGGAGAATGCTTTTGGCCGAAGGTGCTTTTGACTGAGGGTGCTTTGGACTGAAGATGCTTTGCCTGGAGGATGTTTTTTGTTGGAGGATGCTTTTGGCTGAGGTTGTTTTTGCCTGGAGATTGCTTTGGACTGGAAGATTTTGGACTGAGGTTGCTTTCGACTAGAGGATGCTTTGGACTAGAGGATGCCTTGGACTGAGGTTGCTTTTGTAGGCCAGGCGGGGGCAGAGACAGATCGAGTGTTCTTTCCTTTTCCGCTCCTTCCCATTTCCCGGGCCTCGTCAGGGTTTTATCTGTCGACCACACATTGGGAAGTCGACTACGAGGCCCAAACTCTATAAAAGCCACTGCGGATCCGCTGACGCTCCGTTCTTTCCTTCTTGACAGACACCCGGACAAGGCAACAATGGGATAGCTGATATTATATACATGTATATTCTACGCACCACGAGATACTAGTCCTCCTGAATCAAGACCCAGGATTCGCAGCCAGTGCAGCATACCTTGGTATCTTGTCGATTTAAAACCACAGATGGCCCTCCATGCGGTTCCAGAAGGTGGCGATGAATGCCGTATCACTTTGACTGAGAGCCTGAGACGGTATGAGGTAGTGTGGGTCAAGGAAGCCGCTATTGTCAAGGTCAGCGCCCAGTTTCAGCCATCGCTCCATTCTGGGAAACCGTTTGTGGAGCTTCCACGTGTCTTTGTTCAGTCATACCTGAATGCTTTGTCGAGGGATTCTGGAAAGCATTGTCAACATTTCATTGTATGCTTCAGGTAGGTATATTTGAGCCTGGCCTTCGGCTGCACGTCAGGCACGTCCTGTCACTGCCGCTAGGTACCATCGCTGCTGCCGGTCCTGTCACTGCTGCCAGGTCCTGTGACAATGCCAGTGCTCTGAACAAGCCAACTCACCTGACCCAACCGGTATTAGATACCTGTATTAGCTCACTTTTTAGTGCCCGGAGTCTTCTCATTAGTCACCGTTAGGCCGGACCAGTCAGAAAACTTGCGCTTGTGGTTTTTTTTTTTTTTGGTAACAGTGATTGGCATTTTGGCTCGCTCCATGCGAGTGGCCCGAATTTCTCAATCACCCAGCAATCTAAATCACTCTAGCCTAGCAAACAGGTATTTAAACCACTATCCAGTCGACCTTCTGAGTCAGTAAAATGGCCGCACGTGACCACCCTGATCGTGACCACCGTACAAGAACTCAAGTCCCGGGCCGGATCAACCCTTCCAGTACCAAGACTAACTTAACTCGTGATTTTGCAAGCCGAGGCATACTGAGATGCCCGAGCCCGAGCCAACTCCAGGGGGGTGTCTCTCGACTTGATTGGCTCGTTCAGAGCTGTGGAAGCATTGTTGCCATTCTATTGTGCAAAGTATTGCTTCGAGGGGCGTTTGGGCCTAGCCTTTTGCTGCACGTCAGGTCTGTCCAGGTCCCGTCACTGCCGCAATGCTACCCTACGTCCCGGTTCGGCAGTCTTTGCCATAGTCTACGTCATTAGCGCCAGACTAGCCAATGTCAATGACTGGTAGGAAAACGAATGCGACCATCGGACTTTTGTTCAACGTCGTATCCACTCGTGGTGGTATTGATATGCTAGCGCGACAATAGTTCATGTGTATTTTGGGTCAGCAATTTCCCGGCCGTTACTTCGTACAGCAGTATAAGAGTCATCCCCTCTTACCGTCATTAATACTACTTGGACTCGGGTCGTGTCGTTCTTTTTGTTTTTGTTAAATACACAGCCCATGAAGATGAAATTATCAACTCTTACCCTCCTAGCCGCCGCAGCCGCAGCCGCTGCCGCTCCACCTCCACACCCCGGACCCATCATACCGATCCACACTTTTGGGACCAACGTTTTTGTCGAGAACCTTGCTGTCCGTTCTAACGGCCGCCTGCTGGTGACGTCGATGAGCGTTCCGCATTTATACCAAATCGACCCGTCCTTACCATCTGCTGCCGCCGAGATAATCCACACTTTTGCAAATATTACCGGAATCACGGGGATTGTCGAAACTTTTGTCCGTGACAAATTCGCGCTCATCACGGGGACTTTTGACCTCGCTGCTACGAGGGCCATTCCCGGGACTTTGGCCCTCTGGACCGTCGATTTGAATCGCAACCCACCCGAGATCAGTCTTGTGGCGCATATCCCCGACTCGCCTATCTTAAATGGCCTCGCAGCGCATCCTACGAATTCGAATATTCTTCTCGGCGCCGATTCTGCACTCGGTGCGATTTGGCGTATACATCTCACTACGGGGACACATGGGATTGCGATTTCATCTCCAGAATATTTTACACCGACGGGGACAGTCCCGGGCACGAATTTGGGTATCAACGGCATCCGTACCTCTCTTTCTCGCGGAGGTAATGCACGCGGAGAAGTATACTTTACGAATTCCGCAAGAGGGCTATTTGGAAAAGTCGCGATTGATGCTCTTGGAAACCAGCTTGGAGACATAAAAATCCTTTCGCACGCGAGTGACGTGGGGGTGATTTACGATGATTTTGCATTGGATATAAATCGTGGAGGACAAGGAGAGGTGTGGATTGCCTCGCATCCTAGCCAGGCTGTCCGCGTTACCATCAGTTCTGGGTCTGGAAGTGGTCAACAGTTTGTGGTGAATGATACGGCATTGCTAAAAAACCCGACAAGTGCGGCGTTTGGAAGGGGAAGTAAGAAACAGGAGCGGACGCTGTATATCACGAACGGGGGGGAGTTTTCGGGAAATGACCTGATTAATGGGGGCGTGGTCGCGATTGAGGTGTAAACAATTCAACATATTCTCTTTTTTTATTATTTTACAAATCTCATAACTCATCAAGAGGGCCTGCCCTCAATCCTGATCATCATCATCCACTCAGGGGTATCATCTTTATAAGGGAAAGACAGAAATTCACATGACCACACATTTCCCGCTCTGCGTATTCCGTTTATCGTTCCGTTTCTTCCTCCATCTCTCCTCTTCAATCCGACTCCTTATTACCCTCGGGTCGCCTCGGCTTTCTGCCAAGATCCGCTCAATCCGCTCTTCGCAATCCTGCCAGATTTGATCCCTTGCCCTTCGCAACTCACGGCTTCGTTGGTCCTGCAACTCTCTCACGTTTACGCGTAATCGCTGGCGAGCTTCGGCTTCGGCCTCGAGCCGTTCTTCTAACCGCTCAATATCTTCTTCCAGTGCCGTGCGGTCTCCCGTGATCCGGTCGATTAGCCGGCGGTCACGCTGCGTTTGCCGTCGCATGTCGTCGAGGTCGCGGCGCAGATTGCCAATCTCGCGCTCATATCTATCACGGAGCTCCTGGATTCGCTGCTCAAACGCCACCCCGACCGTCGTCTGGTCGAGAGTCAACCCTGCGGCCATTTCCCGCTGTACCTGCAAGTGTATCCCGCCGCCAGCGGGGGTTCGATCCAGCAGGTAGTGAACAATCGTCCTCGCCGATTCCGCTTCGTTGTCATGGCGGAAGATACGCGCGCCCCTGCGCACGAGGTCTTTCCAGAAGAGGGCGTTGGCGGCAAGTTCTTGATGTCTTGCCTCTTGAACCTCGCGGTCGCGGACGTGGACAGCGCGACTCCAATGGGTAGTGGCGAGGGCGACGGAATTCATCGACTCGTCGCCGCAGAGCTGGCGAAAGTGATGCATGTTCGCACGCGCTGACCCGCCCACCCGCGTCATGTGGACGCCATGGAGATATACCAGTCCGGTGAGGCGGATGTTGCGCTCATACGCACTAGTAAGCCAGTTTACAATGTCGCGGAGAACCTCGGTATCGGTTCGGTTCGTGTCGTCAAAGCCGGGCGTGTCTACGAATATGACTCTGCGGCCCCGGATCGGTTGTGGAGAGAGGTGTGCTTCGACTTGGGTTGTTGCTGGGAACTTATCAGTTTTTTTCTTTCTTTTTCCACAAGAAATGTCTTTTGAAACCACCAAGATGCACGAGCTACATGTAGAAAAGAGGTATGGAGAGTAATTACCAGATTCAAGACTATGGCCCGCCTCCGCCGTGTTGCAAAAATGCGAGACAAACGTCGTCTTGCCTGAGCCAGTCATTCCCATGACGGCGATGATGGCGTCGCCGTTTTGAAAATCGTGGAATCTGTTTTGTCAAAATTGTAAGTATCAGTTGTTATTCAGTTTATTTTTTATTTTTTTTTAAAAAAAATTAAAAAATTTCATCAGCTCATGTCGTGATAACCTCAGCTTCCGGTCACCTGCGCACCGCGCTAGACCGACTGAAAGTACTGCATGTACAAAATGGAGTTTTACCCACCCCGATATTGACGGCGGCTCGACCGGTTCCAAACCCGGCTGGGATTCCGCAGCGACCGGCCGCGAGGGAGGAGGGGCATTCGATGAGAAATCCGACGGAGCTGGGCCGGCATCGTAAGGAGGTGGAGGCGTAACTGCCGGGTACGGTTCTCGTTCTCGTTCTCGTTCTCGTTCTCGTTCTCGTTCTCGTTCTCGTTCTCGTTCACGGTCACGATCCCGATCACGATCGACCTGTTGTGTCTGCGGGTTGGGAGCAGAATTGCGAGACCGTCGAAAAAAGGGGTTTGGTAAAGGTTCATCCGAGTTTGCGCGCGCCCGACGCCCACGGTCCCGTTCCCGTTCACGTTCGCGTTCCCGTTCTTGGGAATCCCGTCGCGTTCGTGTACGGCTTGTTGTTGGGATAGGTTGGGAAACAACGCGCGGAGGTCGCGAAGGGCCGCTGCCGCTGCTGGCGTCTCCGCGCCGTCGTTCTCCAGATCCGGATCCGGATCCTCGAGAGTCGTAATGCCGCTGTCCTGACATATTCTATTGCGATCCAAGGAAGAAAAAAAAAAGAAAGAAAAAAAATCAGGGTTGTCCCCAAGAGGGATATCGGGACGAAATCACAACTACAGATAGAAAATAAAAAATAAAAAAAAATCTTAAAAAAGCATCCAGAGCGGGGTTGGTTGCGAATGGTGAGAGTAAAAAAACGTCGCGATGAACACGCCACGCCACAGGTACCGGGTAGCGGAGGGCTCCCATGCAACTAACTAGTGGGTGGCAAAGGTGCAGACTGGACCCATTCTATTCCTCACAGGGAAACGCGGGGTGGATTCGATTTGATTGGGATTGGGATTAGGATTGGGTTATCCTGCACTTTTCGAATCAAATCAAACCTCTTGGGCACGCCTGCCTGCCTGCAGGATGCATTACATGTACATGTGCGTCTGGTCTGGTACGTGGCTTTACAGCCAAAGAAACAAGACAAGGCTTTCTCTTCTTGGCCCGGTGGAGTCATTTCCTGACCAGTTCCCAAAAGTCTCCAAAAATGGTGCCATTTTCGACACAGGCAACAGAAACACAGACAGCTAGATGCCCAAGAAGACAAAAACCAAAACTTTGCGACTGCTCTGCAAAATTGCAATATGGACTCGTTAACTGAATTTCCGTTGCTGTAAGTTTATTTTTCTCCTCTGACTTTTTGAATGGCAAAACCCCGCAGACTAACTAACAATTCCCCTCATTTAGATCTGATAGCGTCGTTATCGTCGTCATGGGCGCGACAGGGTCGGGAAAAAGCACGTTTATCTCTCTCCTGGCCGATCAAGACGTTGAAGTGTCCCATGGACTTGGCTCTCGTAAGTTCCTTCTGGTAATTACGTGCACAAATACGAATATAAATGGGCTTCTGTTATTTGATTGGAGTCTGGTCAATAAGATTGATGACTGACCGGGTTGTCGCTGTCGATGCATGGTAGACACCGTCCGTGGACGACCATACTCGTTCCAGGACCCCGCCAGCGGCCAAAACATAATCCTAATAGACACGCCCGGGTTTGACGACACGTCTCGGTCCGACGCAGAAATCCTCCGAGAACTCTCCTACGCGCTGGCCGTTTTGCATCTTCGAAACGTGCGATTAGCAGGACTCATCTACTTGCATCGCATCACGGACCCGCGCATGACCGGGTCGGCGAAGAAGAATCTCCGTTTGTTTAAAAGTTTGTGTGGAGAGCGGAATTATCCGCGGGCTGTTCTGGCTACGACAATGTGGACTGGTGATGAAATCCAAGAGGAAAGGTCTGTAGGACGAAAGCGCGAACAACAGCTGAGAGAAACATACTGGGCTGATATGATTCGCGGGGGGAGCGAGGTGAAGAGACATGACGGTAGTCGGAACTCAGCGATCGATATGGTTCGTATCCTTACGGGTGGTGGTCCTGAAGAAGTAGTTGTCACGCTCGCCATCCAACAGGAACTTGTGGTTGAGGGAAGGCCATTGAGCGATACTGAAGCCGGTAGGATTCTCGCGCAAGAAATCGACATGGAAAGGGAAAGGGCAGCAAGAACTGTTAGTGACTTGAATTCGGAAATGGAAGAAGCCGAACGAGAAGACGACCACGGCGCCGCTGCTGCACTCCGGGCCGAACGAGAAGAAGCCAAAGCACGGGCGGCCAGACGTGCAAGAGATAGAGATGGTCTGGGGGTCAGTTTTACTCAGCTGGCGGAACAGCAGCGACCACTATACACGGCCGTGTTGCTTGAAGAGCGACAGAGACGAAGAAGAAAGGCACGACAGCACTCAAGTCAGTCATCAACATCTTATGGCTCATCCATATCCGACACAGACACTGCAACCACCCAAAAACCTCGCAGGATGGGAATCGTGAGGAGAAGGGGCCGAATAAGCGGCGCTCAAGGCAAGCGCGGCTCGGTGAAGATACCGGACCGTAAAAGCTCTCTTGGCAAGACGGATTTGGCATCGCAGCTTGTCATGTATTGGGCGACGTAGGGACTGTATTTTATTTTACGAGATGAGTGAGATGAGAGGGACGCATCAAAACTTGTTGGTCGTTGAGTCTAGGCGTCAAGCATTCCCGCCGAGGCCTTGCTTGACCATGGTACTAAGGCTTAATGTTTTCACTGTCAAGCCCTTCACAATAACAGAAAGTAGCTGGGGGCGGTACCAGGTTAGCACACAGGCTGCAGCCAAGCCACAAAGCGTCGCGAGAACAACCCTTGAAGGGTGAGCTGGATTATATCCTTCCTTGAAAAGAGAGCGGCATTGCCGTCATTCAAGTGACCTACCTCACTTGGCTATGGTACATATCTACCTAGGCACTTGGATGACAAGAATTGAGTCGCAGCACAACCTGGACCCAGAAGATTTAAATACACGGCAACACCAGGTCCAATGCAGCCAATTATGGATGACAGAGTAAACAAAGTCAACGCACGGCAGTTCACCAAAAGACAGTCGAGAGCTGTCTCGTCTCTCACACAGTCAACCATCACTAGTTGAGTTCCGCCAATGCCATAGCGTTGTGATCGGTGACAACAATTCGCTATTCAGGGTTGAGCTTTTGGATGCCAAGTAACGCGCCCGGTGTTTGCGTTTGCGGCCTGCTTTCTCAGGCATTGCTGTACCCTCTCCAACCTTAGCTGCAGCTAGGTGGATCCTAACGGGGAGCAGCCAATGGCATCATGATGAGGCTGGTTGAGGGCTGTGAGGCCCAAAGGGTGAGGCCAAAAGGCGGGGTTGAGTGGTAAGCCCAAGGCCAACCCTACCCGACCATATCTAGACTTGAGGATTTCCCAGTCTTCCCTGACCCTTCCCCACCTTCAACCTCTCTCATCACCAGTATCAGCCCGAATGTGAGCAGTCTTCAAACCCCTTCTATCGCCGTTCCCGTGGCCAGCTCTGCCAACGCATGTTCCAAGATGGATTCCGAGATATTTGCATTTGGTAAGGACTGGATGGCAAGCAAAGTGTAGTCCGACTACACACCGCCAACGCGGGGCTCGGCTCGGCGCGGAGACCATCACGGGGAAATCACGGTGACTGAGCCCAGGACACTATCAAGGCTTGAAAAATCAACGAAAGATCCTAGAAGGTCCAGCCCATCAGATGATAGCCGTTTAATTCACTCGGTTTATAGTCAGATGTGTAGCTGAGGCAGGACCAGTTCTATCGCGCTCTCGTTTTACCCCTGCTTTACAACTTGCAGTTGACGCGGGATGAAATGATATTGGCGAGGACATGTCCTCTTACCTTCGTCTGCTCTGCTGCTCGGTGAATCGTCGGACATCACATCTGGTGTGTATTGCCCTCTGATTGCGATGGTTTTCATGTCAAACGTTGATGGAAAATGTATGGCTCTAACCATCCCTCTCTCCCGTTCGTTCCTCCTCAAACTCTCCTACACTCTCCCCGCCCCCCCCCCCCCCCCATTTCCCTCCGTCTCACCTGGCTGCTATCATCGTTGGCATTTTTTTGCTGACGTTGATTTTGTCTAGCAGGTGAGACCACTACTGAAAATACCACTACAGACAGTTTTGGTACTGCTCTATTCGCATTCTACGCCGACATCGACGGCGGCAGCATCACCAGCCCGGCCGCGTGGCCGTTGGGTAATACAACCCACCATGGCACCGGCATGTACAACATGCCAACCGGCTATAGCAGTGAGGGCGAAAGCGCCACCGTGGAAGTACTGCTACCACTATCGCTTGAGCTTTCCCCAACTATCAGCCTCCAGGCCATCCCACTCCTGCCCACATGGGAACCCGAGGAATACCGGCATGCCGCTCTTCTCGAGAGCATCTCTCTGGCCACATCGACGGAGACTTGTCTTTTCGATCCGACGCCAACCCTACCTACGATCCCGATGACTGTTAGCCCGAGCCGGCAAACCTCCGAAGCAGCAGCAGTAGCAACACCTCAGCCCGCCTGCAAATTTCCGTGTTCCCGATGCGCCAGTGCCTTCACGTCCAAAAAAGACTTGTCTCGGCACATGTCTAGCATCCACGACAAGCGGATCGCCTTCACCTGCAACGAACCAGGGTGCAAACGGTCGTCACTCGCTCGGGGATTCACCCGCAAGGACAATCGCGACAGACACTGGCGCATCATGCACGGCAAGGGTCGATGCAGTGGCGGCATTCACCGTGCACGTGTCATGGCCGAGGAGCTTCATGGCGACGGGGCAAAGGATGGTGATGGCGGTGGTGGTGGTAGCCAGGTTGGCCTGGAGAGGCGTCAAGCTGACGAGGAAGGTCAGAGCAGAGCCATGTGGACTAGGGACCACGAGGCGTGCGTGGCAAAGCTACGCGAGCTGGAGTGTGCGATCAAGGAATTGCGAGAGATGGCGTTTGTAAGCTTTTAGCCCAGAGTTTATTTCCCTCAATCAAGTACCTATCCTTGCCGCCGAATTTCATGCCTCTGTCACAGTTCGACAAGTAGTGCCAGGCATTCTCCTGCCGAGGCTTACAGCGAAAAAGTTGTAGAACTCAATCCGTTACTTGCTGTTCTAGTGGCAGATTCCCATGGGAGCACAGTTGGACCAGGAAAATTGGCAACCAGTTCCGCCACTTCGATAACAAGAATACACAATAACCCAGGGTCCTTAGTGTATCGAGAACAGCGCAAAACCTCATAGCCGACCTCGAACGCCAAGTCCAAGAACAAAGCATGCAAAGAATATATGGGATCGCGGTGTGCCGGTGTGGAATAAAGTGATATATTCTTGCTTAAGAAGTACGGCATCGGCAGCCAGTGAGAGGAGTGTTGATACAGTGCTGAGTAGGTGTCCAGGTCTTTGTTCGGTACCGATATGGCGGGCAGTTTGTCCGTGCAGTTATACAAGTCAGGTCCCATTTCGGTCAAAGTCAGAGCGGATAGCCATCTGATAAAACCTGTGTTCGGGACGACTTTGGCTCATCCGGACCCGCTAATCGGGGGTGAGCCAAAGGTGAGCAGGTGGGGACATGGTTTGCTGAAGGCTTCCACGCTTAGTTTAATTGCACTGAAGTAGTATACTGTCATCTTTTCAATTAGGTACCTATGACACATTTTTACAAAGGTAGCTTGTAAAAAGGTGCCATTTGAAAGCTATTGTACGACAACGGCTATCGTATAAACCTGTCACACATGAGGTTTTATCGTATCGTAAAGGCTTGTCGTAATAAAACTAACTATCGTAAATGAAAACAGAATGTAATCGATATTATTGAAACCTTACTGGGGAGTGAGTGAGTGAGTGAGTGAGTGAGTGACTTTGTTGCAAACATACCTTAGGAAAAATAAGCCAAGTAAAGAAATTGAACATGTCATCAGATCAAGTGGAGGGACGCTATCAAAGTGTAACAAGTCATAGAGTATTCTACCCCCTATCAGTCTCGCTTCCAAAATCCGTGTCCCCCCCCTCCTTGGCCGAGAAAATAATTCTGAGGGCGGACCATGTGCGCGCTGACATGATGGCCTTGCCTCGCGCAGGGTTAAAATTGGTAGTGATAGGTGTTCACTGCTGCTGTCTTGCACCATTGGCAGATGACAAAAAATACGGAACTCTCAAGTCAGATCCACTTCCTGGGAGCATGGTAACGTCCTTGTAGTCAACTTCAATTATACCACTGCTACGTCAATGTTGGTGAATCCCACCATCGTGGTCTCGTCTCGTCGACGAACAGAGTAAATAATCCGTAGCTGGGCGCGCGGTTTACTTTTGCCGCGTCTAAACTTGGCTTCGCGCCATTTCGTTTTACGAAAATTCGGCAGGGTAAATACCCACGTAATTATTATGTTCCGTGTAGTAATTATGCAACTTGAGTGAGCACTTTGTGTATCTATTAGGTAAAATGCGTTATAGAAGTGTCATCAAGTCCCACCCAGCAGCATCACTTGTATATATCCCAACACCGCCCAAAGCCTCCCCAAACATATATCCTTCCAAATAACACTCCCCAACAAGCCAATAGTACCCCTCCTTGGTATCACTACCGCTGTTATTATTATTATCCAACACCGGCCTCAGCACATACGGCACTGATCCCCCCTGAAGCACACAAATGACATCTCCCGACCTAACCGCCATGGGCCCAATCCCAAGTGTTCCGTCTCCCGACCGGAAGATACTCCTCTGCTGGCAAACATTTCTCACGGCAAGGGCAAACCGCTCCGCACACGGTTCGTGCTCTGCCTTGTTCAAGTTCGAGACACGACGCCACGTCCACTCCCTCTTCCACCTCTCCGAAGCAAACGCCCCAAAGTCAGCAAAGTGCTGCCGTTCCGCCTCATCCGTATCGATCAGCCTTCCATACCAGTCCTGCCCAGCCGTCATGGTCATGCAAAGGGCTCGCACGGTCGGATCATCCATATCAACCTCGTTTGGTCCGAGTCCGATGCACTGCCATTGACAGAGGAGTTGAGCGGCAGGACCCCATCCGCTTGCGAGACCGGGACCTTCTGTGGCTGATAAGGCTGCTGCTTTGGCGACGGTCCCGATGATGTGCCCTAGGGCCGTCAACAGGAGACGACCGTCTGTGGCTCGCCGGTGGCAGGAAGGACGAATGTGTGGCGGGGAGGTGCCTCCGGCATGGAAACGCATGCCTGGTCTGTGAGAGCCGTTGATGCTGCGTACGACGGTGACGTTCCAGCGGGGTACCCAACTCGGAAGGCTGGGATCGATGGCGCGGTCGTCGTGCTTGACGGCCGATAGGAGGTCCAGTGGATTCTCATGCGTGTCGACGATGCGTTGGGCCAGGGCGACGTATAAATCGTGCAGCGATAGCCCGTAGTCAGGCTGGACAAAGAGTTCCCCCATGGACGAGGCATCGCCGGTGTGTAAACCTGGGAGGCCTAGGATGGCATACGCGCGATCATGTTGGTTTGTCACCTTAAACCGGAGCAAGACACGCATCAAGTGCAAGAACGGCGTCTCGGCCCACTCCTCATCTGGCAGCCAGAACATCAGACAAGCGTTGTGCACGCCGCGCAGATCCGCCTCGTCAATCATCCTGGTGCTCTTCTCATGACTATGGCGGATCAGGCAAGCTGCGATGCCAACCCAAGTCCAAGGGATCTCGACGTCGCACCACCGCACTACGGCCGCCGTCGAGGACGTAACCTCCTGCACGACCCACAGCCGCTCCCAGTACTCCTTTCTAAATAACGCGCGAATCGCCGCCCATTCTTGTCGCTCGTCAGGTGCGACGTCTCGCATCTCGCGCGCGCTTAGGCGATATTGTCTGCCTCCAATTCTGTACGCCGGCCTGGGCATGATCTCCTTGTGCAGGGCGCAACTCCAGGCACCGGCTAGCCGACACACGGCCTTGCATGCCGCGGGTGCCATGGCGCTATACCCTGTCTCAGGGGGTTCTTCCCCGAGCCAAATGACCACGCGGGCGGCTGTTAGGTATATGCGTTGCATGAGGCGGACTTGGTGGCCTTTTTCAATGTCATTGCTCTGGTCGATGCAGATGGCATCTGCCCAGAGGGCTCTCGGCTCCGTGGCTAGCCGAAGACGGAGCAAGAGGGAGTAGAGGCTGGGGCCGATTCCCTGTGGGTTGCCGTTGCATGTGATCATGTGCCGTGGGTGTGGAGTGCCCCAGGTGTAGGAGACGGCTTCATACTGAAGATGGCGGTTTGTGAGATCCTCGACTGTTAGACGGCAGAGGACGGGGCTGGATAAATCGGTTGATGGCAGTAGGTGGAGGATTCGGAAGCTTGTTTTACCGAGTAGGGCTGAGTAAATCGGCGTGGCTGTTGGTCTCGAGGAGCCAGAATGGTCAAAAGTGTACACTGGCTGGAGAGTTGTCTCCCGCTCTACTCTCTCAGCCAGGGCAATTCCGTCGGTCAGGAGTTTTCGTTCCTTGAGTGAGCCCAGCAGCTTGCCAGGATCTGGGAACTCAGGCATCCGAGCCTGGCTCGGTAGGCGTAAATTGGGCGGTCGAGGCAGGCTAGCCTGTGCCGCCGCAAGAATTCGCTGGGCTGTACTATTAGTCGGTACACTTGGCCCGGTGGTGATATTGCCGGTGGCCACAACTGGATGCCCGAGGCCGCGGCTTGATACCACGCCTTTCTCCGTGGGTCAGCAAGTTCACTGGGCAGAGCCCGGGGTGTAAGTGGGGCCGGGCCTACCGAACGAAGTCTTCAGTCCTGACGTCAAAGCTAATCTCGTTATAGATGGGACACCTCGGCGGAGATGAACACCCCATCGGCTAACTAAGAACTTTTTTTTTTCTGGATCGCTCCACCGGCGCTCTAGACGAGGATGATTAGAGGCAACATTTCAAGTATGTCAGGCTGGGAACGAAACCCACGTGCGCCGTGCCCGACGGTTGGGTCAAGCCCAATCCACTCCCCATCCGGCGTCCCGAGACCCTCAGTACTATGGTCTGAAGGTGAATCCTCGTCGTGGTGGCCTCCCTCTGGCTTGTCGTGTCCTCTCTCGGGAACAGAAAAGCCAGGGGGGCTTTCACCTGGGTTGTCCTCAAAGTGCGGCATATTTTCCAGTCCGCTCTCGGGAGCTGGGCGTGGCAGCATAAGAGGGGGCCATTCGGGGTGGTTGGGATCCCCATTTGCCGGCATTGGCGTTTCCCCAGGTTCCAGCTCGTCCCCAGAGCCATGAATACTACTTGAGCGGTCAGAGCTTGCGGGGAAATCCACCCTCCCAGCGAGACCATCAAGCTGATCTTGGCCGCCACCCATCCCTCCTTCTGGGGGATGCTCATTGCCAATGCTGTCCGAGGGGAGGGAACCACTGGCATGGTCTCGGTTATCATCGCCACTCCCTAACTTCGCTCCCGACTCGTTGTTTCCTGGCTGTTTATCTGGAACCGCATCATCAATTTGCTCAGCGGGAAAAGAAGGGGAAAAAGGGTGTGGAGTATTGCCGCGTAAGTCGGGAGGGTAGCGCGAGTCGCTAGTGCCCTGGTTCAGGTTGTTTTCTTCTCGTCTTTCCTCGACCGAGGTCGATTCGTCATACATGTACTGATATGCATCCGTCGTACCATCTCTGTCGTCATCCCCGCCGGAGCTACGGCCGTTGTCTTCGTCTTCGTCTTCGCTAGAAGAGCTAGGGGCATACTGGGGGGTATAGGTGTACCGGCTGGTAGGTGTATACTGCTGGGTTGGCGTATACCGTGGAGTCGGGGCATACCGTTGAGTAGGGGTATACCGTTGGGTAGAGGTATGCCGTGGGGTCGGGGTGTACTGGTAGTAACTTGGTGCCCCGCGATTTTCGACCCTAGAAGAACTGGAAGAACTTGAGGAATACCGATTCGAATAACCCCCGCCGCCGCCGTCGCTGCTGCTGTCGTCCGAGGAGCTCATCGTGCCGGCGTGATTCTAGAATACTGCTGAGTTCAGCAAAGCGGGAAAAAAAAAACGAAAAAAAAAAACGAAATCTTTTCACCGCTGCTTCACGGGGCCTTGCGAAGCTCTTTCCCCGCTGATGCCTGGCCACCACTGTCCTCTTTCGGGCAAAAGCAAGCCACATATCTCAGCCACCACCAGACCAATTCAGCCATATGCAATATGCCGCCTGCTCATGCAGAGCACCAAGGTCGCTCCCAATCATGATGATGAAGGCAGTTCACCTAAAATCACGCAGACAAGAATTCTTTCTAAAACTCGGAGGATGCCAGCCTGGCACCTCTATGTGGCACTGGGGCCGCCGAAGCTCCTCCAGTACCTAAACTTGCGACACAAAAGCACCAGGTCGGAGATTCTAAGTTAAACGCCCAATGAGTGTCTGTGGTCGCGTCTGAATAAACTTTAGAACTCAATTAAGCCTCGGGTACCCGTGAGCCTAGATGCCATCAAGGCATTATTCACAGGGGAGAAACATGTGGCTCTGCTTGATACCAAGACGCCCCAGGGTTAGGGTCTTGGCGAGGGAATTTGCCACCCAGTGTCAGCGCCAAGAGCTCAAGTTCGAGACGAGGGCGCCGGCAAAAAAACGGAGTTGATTGCCTCTAGGAGATAAGATCCTCCGGCCCTAAACCTTCAAAGATGTCAAGAGCTGAGGGGGTGTCTCGGACAAAACAGCAGTTACAACTACATGGAAGTAATCAAAGTTCTGCGCTTTTTATTGCAGGAGTAGTTTGTAACAAAAAGTTATCACTGCGTTACAGCAACAAAAACTGCAACGAATTGACTCATTGATGACATGCTACTTGATAGCATGCTATTTATTGACGTACTTCTCTACCTGGCTGACATATCCCAGTTTTCTAACATAACAATTTCCCTGACATATCGCCACAAGGTTACTTCCAGTAGTTTAATACCACGAATACATTCAGTTTGTATACAACATGGTAGTCTGCAACGAATCTGGGCACACATAATTCTCCCTTTTTTTTTTTTTTTTTTTTTTTTTGCTTGCCACATAGGGCCTT
>Ga0247765_1000599_pt1 | contig 26285 bp, 31 predicted proteins | sample UWRJL106311C6_FD_179949 | JGI IMG/M metagenome (GOLD analysis project Ga0247765, IMG submission 179949) | Plant litter microbial communities from Arlington Agricultural Research Station in Wisconsin, United States - UWRJ-L106-311C-6 | ecosystem: Environmental > Terrestrial > Plant litter >...
AGGTAATAAAAGATTTCTGTGAAACAAAAATCAGAATCAGACCGCCTTATATCCTTGAATCATCCTGGGCCAGGTTCTTTTTTGCTCTTTTCAATCCAGAGTTTCAAACTCTTCTGGAAGCTCCCTCCCTTCCACCCACGCCTTGATCCCCTCGGCAAACAGCTCTGGCTTTTGGAGATCCCAGGCATGCAACGCATCCTTTACTACTACCGCTTTATTTCCTGTAATTCCACTCTCCCGCCAAATCTTTCCAACTTTTCTCGTCGCTTCCACGTCATCCTGTTTCCCCGCTGCGATATTTAGCGTCCTTACTCTGGAGATCTGGGAAATCTCTTCCCAACGGACACTTTTCAAAATACTCGAATACACCTCCTTTACCACTTTCCATCTTCTATTCCTTGCCATTTCCTGTCGTAACTCTTCATGTCGGTGGGGAAAGCCACTTTGTTTCGCCATCCACCAGTATATCCGGTCTGGTAATTTCTCAATGAGCCACATGAACGTGTAGACGACCCAGGGATGTTTCGCGAGGAATTTAAATGTCCCTTGGAATGGCGCTGCTCCGGTTACGAATACGCTTTTGCAGAGTGACGGATACCGGCGAGCGAGCTCTAATCCGACAAACCCTCCCATGGAGGAGCCTACAATGTGTACTCCTCCTTCTTGTCCTCCGTTGTCGTGTCCTCCGCGGTCGTGTGCTCCGTGGTTATAGTTGCGATTGTGATGGCGATTGCGATTGTGTGTGGATGTGGATGTAGAAGAGACAAAGGGAATAAGATTGGCGATACAATCCGCCATAGCGGGGATAGTATAAGCAGAGGAGAAAGAGCAACTATGGCCATGGCCCGGGAGATCCACCAGAATAACATGGTAATTCTGTAAATAAGGAGTGACGAGAGCGAATTCGAGATGCGAAGAGAGAAGACCGTGAAGAAGGATTATAGTTGGAGTATTGGCATCGGCTTCGCTTTCGGTCGGTGAAGAGGGATAAATGTAGAGGTGGAAGGGTAATTCCATGTCTTGTTCAGTATTATCACTTCGGGTGGTGGTTGAGCTGATGATAGTGGTGTCGGCCATGACTGGAGTGTGAAAAGTTTGATCTTGCCGTCTAGTCGCGGATTAAATAATGACTGGGGGCGAACCGTGTAGAATAGGAGAAAGGGTTCTTGTGATTGAAAGTGAATGATTAACTCGGTCAGAGCACAGGGGGACCGGCTGCAGCAGATAAAAATCTGTTGTCGAGGTATTTATGTGATTGATTGATGTCAGACGAAGTGAGGAACAATTGAGGAAGCAAACCCCTCACTCATCATCAGGTGACGTGACAACTTGCTGCGGGGGGAGAAGAGTTGATCCATGCTCCAGTCTTGGCTCACGGGTCGCGGCGATTTTGAAGACATGCTTTCTGAATCTTGCATTCTGACCAGATATGAAGAAATATAAAGCAGACAACATACAAGATATTATATGGTTACAGAAGTGAAGACCGAGATCGTCCTTGGTCATGTCATTGATATAATGATTTTAGTACACACATCGCCTGTCCCCCTAGAGTCTGACCCAGCTCATAAAATCCCGAGACTCAGAAAGATATACCACACAAAAGAGACCCGCGCCGTGCTTCAAGCGCTAACTCGACTAAAATGACACAGACAACACCAGTATCGTACAGATCCGTATAAACTAAAGATGGAATACAAAAGGAAGAATAGAAATCACCGTCGAGTATCCTTTACTGTCTGAGCAGCTTCGTCCCGCTCTGGATATATCGTTGATCGTCAGATTTGAAAAAGACGGCAAGTTTCCCTGGTAGCGTCCAGGGCTCAGGAGTGTTTTCAGGGTTCGGTACATCGACTTCTCGGCCCTTTGAAGTCTCTTCACCCTCAGTGCAGCGACGACCAAACCTCAGCAGAGCATTGTCGTGCCCCATGCGGCCGCCGATGGTGATGTCAAAGTCACGGAGGCTTGGAATGGTGGTTTGGACCCCAGCAACGAGCTCAGACCACAACTGCTGACCAAAGACGTCAAGGCGACAAGGAACGACGACGTTACAACTGTGAGGGCTGGCTTTGGTAGCAGATGATGGGGAAGCATCATTCCGGACATCACGTTGGACTTGGGCCAGGAAGAGATGGTCATTGGGGTTGGTAAAGCTGAACTCCAAGGACCGAATGCTACCGAGGAAGGGATGTGGCCTTTGAATGAAGAAGCGGTATGCGTCTTCCGAGGATGTGAAGACTGGGGTTATGTTCTCAAACAGCGAAACGATAGCCTCCCAGTACCTGTAACGAGGTGTCAGTCAAAGTGGATATGTATGTAGCGCGGGTCAGGGGCCTGGGGGAGACATACATCTTTTTGCAGGTGAGGAACAGCGGCAAAAATGGGCTTGGATCGGCCTCCCTGGCACTGCCGGTGCGGGGATCCCAGCGCTTCATGACAGCATGTTGGCACTTCCAGTGTTTGTCCCAATGCAGACGCATGACCCAGGCAAACCAGAACCACATGGGGGGTGTCTGCGAGTTGCTGTTGTTAAAGGGCCATGGCTCGATAACCTGGGCGTCGTCCTGGCCGGGGGCGCCGGGGTGGATCTTGCACTGCGTGTGTCGGAAAGTGCCGCCGCCGGAACTGTCCGTGTAGATGTGCAGTCGCAGATCGGAGCCGGGACTGGAGGGTGACACCCGACGGGACTTGAGGTAGCCCTGCCACACTTCGCGGTAGATCTGGCGCCGCAACTCGAGCGGCAGCTTCTTGAAGAAGATGGAGGCGTCCTGGTTGTCGGCCGACTGTTGCATCTCGGCGCGCGTGATGGTCTTGACGGCGCTGGCACCGTGCATCAGCTCCATTCCGGGGTGGACGATATGGGGCTTTGGCGACGAAATGGATCTAGGGCCCGCTGCGTCGGTGCCATCCCGCCCCTTGGCTTTCCCCTTAGCGGCCCGCTGCTTGCGACGCAGACCCTCGCGCAACCGGTGCAGCAACTGGCCGAGTCCCATGGCTGGAGCGTCGCAGGTCGCAGTTCGCAATCGCAATTCGCAATCGCACGGGGACGGTGGATGGGGGAGATGCAAGATCGAGGGCGAGGGGAAAGCGTCCCAGGCCCAGTTTGGGGCATCGGGCCATTTTTGTCCAGGCAGGACCGACCCCAGGACAAAGCCGTGCAGGACTGCAGGACTCGCGGGGTCAGCGCGCGCCTCAGTGCAGCGCACGGGGCAGTGCCTGGCTGCCTCTCTCAGTGCTCGCTGCAGCCCAGGTGTTTCAGATGACGCTCCGGACGGCCAATCACGCTTCCGACGCCGCCAATTTGGTGGCTGCAGCTTCCTTTCTTCTTTTTCCCCTTCCAAATCCCCTTCGGTCCAGTGACGCCCTTTGCCCTTGCATCATGCATGTCTGCCTTGGTGACCGGAAAAGCCTTTCGATTTCGACCTGCTAGCGCCATTTGCACTTCGTATTCGACCTTTGCAGTCAGCTCCCCGAAGATGGAGATTGCCATTTACGCAGTCCGGCGAAGCACCTCAGGCCTGGAACGACAGCGGATACACGTGACCGGTCTGACAATTCTGGACAACCGAGTCTCATGTACTGTCGCAGGGTAGGCCTGGCGAGGAAATCGAGGGCATACATTGATACGAGTGTTCCGCAAGGCATTCGTTTCTTCCCAGCAAATCGCCGCCGTGAGCTGAGTTGGGCGGTCTTCACGATGCCTGCCAAGCTCATCATTCAGGGGCTTACCTACTCTGGGCAACGCCTCAAATCGACATGCATCCTCAGCTTGATGGCCTTCACCGCAGCGCCATTCCCAATCTTCACATGGCAGCGCGCATACTGGCGGTATTCAGTATCTTCATGGGGACAGCCCCATGAGAACATTACCCTGACAAAGCATTGCAAATTCTAGCCCATGTCCGCGCACCCTCAGCAAATGCTCGAGGGCCTGTCGGCAGAGCTCAGCCGTTCCCAGATGGTTGATACGCTGTCACGTGTCGTCGCTGGCTCACCATGCACCGCCCATTTGGGCTCGAATAAGGCTCTATCAGGCAGCAGAGGGATTAGCGAGCCGTCTCAGGCTCTTCAACCTGGCCATCAACATCCGCCGATGAAGCACCCATGGCAGAAATCATAGCCTTTGGTGCCAGTGTCTTGGCCTTTATTGGCCTTGCAGACCGTGTCATTCATGTCAGCAAATGCTGCATCGATGCTGTTCAAGACGCGCCGAGCGATTTTCGCATGATCCACGGTGAGGTGTCGAGTCTTCGCGACATTGTTGACGGCTTGACGGAGAAAGAGAAGCTGGCTCTTCTGGTAAAGAAAAATGGTCTGCTCGAAGCATGTCACCGTTGTCTCTCAGACCTTGCAGGCCTCCTTCCTCCCGACCCCCCGAGCCAGGGTCATCGCCGCCTTCCCATCGCCGAGCTTGCTTGGTCGTTGAAACAGACCAAGACTAGGAAGCTTCTAGCTGAGCTCTCACAGCATAAAGCTACTCTACTCCTGGTTATCTCTGGAGACATTCTGTGAGTTTTTTAGTCAGAAGTTTACAGTGCCAGTGCTGATCCTGCTGATTTCAAGGAGCGAACTTCACAGCATCAAAACGAACATTCAAGAGGTGCAAATTAACATCTCTGGTAAAATTCCCTTCACCCGCCACATGTCCCAACTGACCCAGGTCAAAGATTCCGAACGTCGAGCAATCCATCTCTGGATGGAACGGACGAATCCATCGCCTCTACACAACGCTGCACTGAGCAAGCATGAACCCCACACGTGTGCCTGGCTTACACGATCTGCCGAGTGGAAAGATTGGGTCTCATCAAAATCACCCGATCGAATGCTCTGGATACACGGCATCCCTGGAGCCGGCAAAACAGTTCTCGCATCTTTTGCTATCGAAGAGCTCACTCTGTTATGTGAAGTTGAAGATGAACACGTTACCGGAAGCGATTTGGTCTATTACTACTGTCATTATTCGAACAACCAAGATGAATCCATACCTTTCTTAAGTTGGGTCACTTCTCAGGTGTGTCGTCAGCTGCGGTGGGTACCCCCTCGGCTCAAACGCCTACACGATCGAGGTTGTGAGCCCACTATTTCGGAGTTACAGCACATCCTCGAACTGGCTCTGGCACGGCTCGATAAACTCTTCATTGTTGTGGATGCCGTCGATGAAAGTAAACCTAGGGACGAACTGGTCCGGCTTCTCGCCACCATCACCCTAGACAGTCGATTTCAAAAGGTCCGCATTCTTGCAACGAGCCGGAAATACTGGGATATTGAACGCTTCTTCTCTGGGATTTCGACATGCGTATCGATGAAGAACCCATATGTCGATGCCGATATTGAACGGCATATTCTTACGAGGCTCAATTCAGACTTTCGTCTCCAGCGCTGGCGTGACTCTTTCCAAGGAATTAAGGAGGTATTGGTAGCCAAAGCTAATGGCATGTGAGTTGTCTGTCCTCTCGGCTGAAACAGACAAAGTTTGACACAAACAGGTTCCGCTGGGTCGACTGTCAACTCCATAACATCGGACGGCTTGGAGATAAAACCAGGCTCGTGTCAGTGCTACAAGACTTACCCCAAGACCTCAGCGAGACGTATGTCAGAATTTTCAGCGCCATCCCTGAAAATGACCGCCAGTTCGTCACTCGTGTTCTGGTTTGGGTGTATGGCGACTCGGTTGCACCTTGGCCAGTAGATCGAGGCATCAACGCAAAGCTGTTACTCGAAGCAGTAACATTTGAGCTGTATGGCAGTGTTTCGGCTTGCGGGAGCCGGGTCTTTGACTTGGATTATCTACAAGACCTGTGCGGCTGTCTTATTGCCATCGCAAATCACCCGAAACAAAGCGTGCTCACTGGGGACGAGTCTACGGATGGCGCCAATTGCTACATCACCCTTGCGCATTACACAGTCTGGGAGTTCCTCACTTCGGAGCACATCCTCTCAACCCCGGTTTCTCACTTCGAAATGTCAACAACTGCCGTCCACCGCGACTATGCTACGAGTATTCTCCGTCAGGCAATCACAGCGGACCCCGAGGGAACAGAGACGGACTGGCGACGCGATCGCATACCGTATTGTTTGGTTCTCGGCTGCGCCCTAAAATCGGCGAAATACCTTCAGACTCGCGAAGACCTCGACTTGATTTTTGAGTTCCTAGACCCTCGCCGACCCCACTACCGACGATTTCGAGGCGTTCAACAGCGAACCTGCGAGCCAGCCGCCGACGACGAATGGGCGTTCCAATTCTCGGTGCTACATATTCCAGCTGGATTTTGTGTTCCGAAAGATTCCCATGAACGGAATCATCTGGCGGAACTGCTGCTCAATGCGCGGTTACTTAGCGATTGGATTCCCAGAGAGGCAGCGCCGTACAAAGGTCTTCCTCCGGTCGGCGGTCTGTCGCAACAGGAGCTCAAGGAGCTTGCAGAAGAGCAGGTGGCGGGTGTGTTTATCAGGTCAAATGGAGATGGAGGTACAATGGAGGTTAAATTTGCTGGGAAAGTTCGGAGTTGCATGTCGCCTCCCAGGCTGATGAATGAGGAGCGTTTGAACGATTATACGAACAGACTGTTATTTGAGTCTGGGGATTTTGATTGACCACTTTAGGGTTCTATAGGATTAAGAGGTGAACAGTGCGAGACGCTGATCAGGCTATCGAATAAACCTAGCTAACCAAGCAGTGTTTTTGTGGTGATTTCTGTACTAAGTTTGATTGTGTATGGAATATATACCGCCCGTCTTGAAACGTCTTGGCTTTAAATGTCCAGGTCTTTTTGGCGAGCCCAAGGTGTCGGGGTTGAAATCACAACGAAAACCTTGGGGATAAATACTCCCTGGGACCCTCCGGTCCCAAATGCTTTTCGCACTGTCTGTCACAGCTCATCTTGGGAGATACATCCAGGTCAATACGCCCTGGCATTTCTATAACCTCGCTCGCTCAGTAATTATTGGGATGTAAGACGCGGACAACAGCCTGGCCTTTGATGGTGGCTGGTGGTTTCTGGGAGGGGGAATTTCCGCCGACTAAATCCCGACCGACCGACCCAGCATCAGCAACGCGCTGACGGGAGGTCTGGATGCAGCTACTTTATCTGGTATACGACCCTTACCTTTGCATGGCATGCATGGCTTTGATGGCAACAGCTGGCAATATCAAGGACATGAATCTCGGCGGCAGGGCTGCCTCGCTGGCGCAGTCAATACCTATCCAAGTAGCAACCTCTCTCCAGCCTCTTCACCCCCAGGACTAGCGGCGACGCGAACAGACCCGCCAGTCCCCCGCCAGAAGAACACGCATACATACATACATATATACATAGCCACCTATGTAGGTGGCCTCTACCTCTCATCCCTCCTCAGGGAAGTTACGGTACAGTGCGATAATGCATCTCTCCTGCCCTGTCCTGCCCTGCCCTTAGGGAGAGAGAAGTCCCGGCCCCGGTGGCGCGAGTGGCTATCAGTCATCCCGGTTACTTCGTCCATCTCGTCCACCGCCCTGTCCGCTGCCCCGTCCGCTGGGCGGCTGCGATAGCGATAGCGATAGCGATGGCTATGACAGTAGCGATAGCTAGGGCTGCCAAAGCAGAGCCTGATGTACCGGATGCCGAATGAGGTTGAGGTAAATAGGTAGGTACCCATGTCAAGCAGAAGCAGACAAGAACCAGTCTGTCCCCGCTCTGGACATGATACCCACTTAGGCAGGTACTAGTCCGGTATCCGGGTCCACGATTTTCTTGTTCTTGTTGTTGTTGCTGTAGCTGTAGGCGGTGGTGTTGGAAGGGTAAGGTTGGAGGGGTAGGGCTGGAGGGGTAGACGGGAGGACGGTGATACCTCTCTCCGGAATGGTCGCTGCAGTAGTAACGAGTAGTTTTATTTTTTCGGGACAGATTAAAAGTCATCCGTCTTTATTAAAGGAGTGTTTGGGAATTACTTTTGTGGTTTGGCTGTGTCTGATCATCAATCCTGGCATGCTCGGTAAATAATCTGTCTCAATATCGTAGAGCTTAGTGTAGCGACTTAGATTCGTCTATTAACAAAGCAGTAATATCTTTATATCCTGCCAATATGAGCCTTGTCAAGTCTTGAGTTTTTCAAGATGGACTCTCAACCCCTATCACGCTATCCAATACCGAAAACAAAGACCTGAATGGCAGTTTCAGTCTTGCAGTGAAAACCCTTGTCTGGAATACTTCTCACGTCAAGCATCCCAAGACAAAAGGATCTAGTCCCTCCCCCACCCCAATATCTACTAAGAGTATCATGACTGAATTTCTCACAGAATTCATCAACTCACCCCTCTGTCCCTAGCCCGGACATTCCACCCCGATGTTTAAAGAAACAAGCTGGAAAGCATCTCAGAAGGGTCCGGGCGATGCAGGCTATCAGCCAAGAAAGCCCCTTTCGATCGATCGATCGCCTCAGGAAACGGTAGCGCCGCCACTAGGTGTTGTAACGGGTAGTCCCCAGCAAGCTCGCCGTTTTTGCTGCGGCTTGGAACTCGTTCGACCACATCAACGCTCGTGGTCCCCCGGTTGGAAGGATGTCGGCTGTGCTCCTCGGGGTCCCCTTATATGGCATCACAATGGAGGCAAGTGTCTGTATTGGTCGGTGAGGTTGGAGTTCATGCGGCTGTCGGACTTGATGGTAAATGATAGGCTCGTAGATTCGTAGGTATGTTACATTTAGATAAAGTAATCTATCCAGCAAGCTGTATAAAACAACGTTGCTTTACACGTAATGCAAAGTGAACGGTAAGAAATTAAGGATAGTCCAACTCCAGGACGATGCCAAAATATCCCCGAGCAAACACAACACTTGAGAGAACAAACCCAACCCCCTTTTCTTTTCCTCAGCAACTGCCCTTGATCCATCTATGACTTTGCAAAAATATACTTATTAGACGCCCAGTCTGCTAATCTCAAGCACACTGCACAAAAATATTATCGCCTCTTACTATTTAACGCACGATTTAAAACCTTCCCAGGAGAACCTCGCGTTTAAATCCGTCTAGCGTTTGAGCCAGTCAGTTTTGTATCTATCGTAATCAGTTCGCACTCACAAACATGAACCAGCCCTATCCTGTTTTGTCCAACCATGTCCTATTCCGTCCAACCGAGTCCCGTCGCTCCACGCTTACAGAAAGCGAGCTAATTTTTCGCGTACGTGGTACCACTGGCACATTCTGGGCAGCAGTAACTAGTCCGATCCCGTCTCGATTTGCCAATAGGGACTGCTCTGAACCGATCGTAAAAGAGGGTACAGTCCTACTCAAGGACAGGAGCACTTCAAAGACGTCTTCCTATTTCATAGTTCTAGTCAATGGGCCTAGCGTCACTGTCATAGCCGGTTCCCCACCCATTCTTGTAAACGATTTGCCGACCCTTCTCGTCAACCTCAGGCTGGGAAAACTATTGCCGGGCCGATCCAGCAAATAAAATGTGTAGTAGTAGGACCGACTGGACTGGCACCTGCTGAGTTCTCGACCACTCAACGTCCAGTCTACGTCGGCACTGAGACACAACGACCCCGTGGTTTCGTTATTGCCAGCAGCAGCAGCAGGCCGTCCCGGTAATTCAAGTACTACTAGCTCATTTCAACAGCGATAACGCCGACGGGCATGTATCCGTCCAAGATCATGGCCCCTGCCCCATCCCAGCCCAGCCTAGCCCAGCACAATACATGCCCGTTACCCGTGCGTTAGAAGGAAGGCAAGTTATTCCTCTTCTGTCCGTGGACGGTAAACACACACACCCACACACATACCCATGGACCCACACACAGACAATCCTCAACTCGCCGCCCCGGAGACTTGCTGGCAGGTAGGTGGTTGGGAAGGTAGGTAGATAAGTTGTATCTAGGCCTGTCGTTTGCGTGTACAGCCGCATGAGTGAGTGGATCAGACTGGAACTGGAATACCCAAGGTAAGGTACCTAGACTGGGCTGGCATGAATTCCCTCCAGAGAAGCCATCCTGTCAGTCAGTAAGTTAGCCAGCCCAGTCCAGTTTCCAGCCATTTCGTTGGCCAGGGAAGATCTATCCGCCAAGAATATCGAGCGTCCGCAATGGGAAACACTGTCTCAGTCCTGCCCTGCCCTGCCCTGCCCTGCCCTCTAGCCTCTGCTTCCTGTCCTCTGCTCTCAACGACTCAACGATCTCAACTCCCCACAGCGCGGACTCACGTAAATCTAATGAATAGTAAACGGAGAACGATAGCAACACCCACCAATACCACTCTCCTCTCCACAAACAGGTACATGTAACCTAGGTAGGTAGGTAATCTTTTCGTCACGAGCCACATCACCCCTTCAAATGTTCAATAGGTAGGTAGGGAGGCAGGCAGGGAGTAGTACGTTGACTACCCATTCTCGGAGTTTATGTTTTCAGTAAGCCGTATCATTTAATCTTATTTAATCAATACAAGGTACCTTACCTGACTTTCCGCCTTCCACTCTCCATCCTCAAGGGTCTACACATACTATGTATGTACATATATACATTGGGAACATAGATAGATGGATTGGTACCTACAAATACATCCCGGAGTTGAATGTTCAAGCCGTGTTCTGACAGTTCCTCGTTACCCCCCTCCCCCTCTTCTTTTCTTTTTCTTCTCCTGTTTCCCCCTTTCCCCCTTTCCGCTTTCTTTTGCTCCTGTCCTTTTGTCTTTTTCTTTCTTTCTTTTTTCTTCCTTCTTTCTCTCAACTATTATCGTTTTCCCTTCCTTTTCTTCTTGCCATCAGTCGAGTACTCCCTCTTTATACATTTCACATCATTCACATATTCACAACGCACAAGACACACTTCGACAAACTAGTTCTAACCCGCTGTCCAACAGGCATGCACGCATTAAATTACAGATATATACCTAGATAAAAACAAATCACTTCTCCTCCCAAATCTCCTTCCTCCCCTTACCACTACTCCCCCCAGTACTAATCTCACTCACCCCCTCACTCCTCCCGCTCCCCGAACTCGTCCCCCTAGGCGAAAACCCCCCAGCACCCCCGGGAACCAAACTCTCTCCCCAAAACGATCCCGATGGACCCCCACTCCGTTCCTCCGGGATAATCGGCATCGACGCCGGTAAGCCCAAAAACACCTCCGGTGGCGAAGGTGGTTTTGCGACTTGCACCTTGGACGATACCGACACGGTAACTTTGACGCCAAATTCATCGTCCCGGTAGCTGCTGTCTTCGCCATCGTCCGTCTCCTCCGCCTTGGTTGAGGGCGAGGAGTTCGTCGTCGTCACTCGCGATATCAGCTGCTGTCTCTTGCGTCGTCGAGTAATGAAGATATACGCCATGGGAACGAGGATGGCGAGGAAGATAACTGGGACGAGTACAGCTGGCACGATGACCTTCCAGTTGGTGTTGGGAGCTGATGCAGCGGCAGGGTTGACGTCGGAGTCGGACGGGACAAAGACTGAGGTTTCCGGACAGTCTCCGCCGGTGGCGCAGTACAGTCGGGAGGAAGGAGTTCGGGCGCCGCGCTTGTCAAAGGGGACGATGGCGGGTGTGATGGTAGTGTTGAGACTGATAGGGGCGAAGGCGACATCCTTGTTGGCGACGTCAAAAACCATGTAGGTGCGGCGGACGAGGGCGCTGCCAAGGTTGTACTGCGGGCGGCTGGTGGCACGGATGTCCGGGTGGCGCTGGATGCCGAGGAGACAGGTGTTGCGTGGGAGAGCGGTAAGCTTGTCGAAGGCTAGCTCCCAACGGGTTACTTCCTGAGGGACAATCAGGTCAGTGAGACGGGCGTTAAGAACGGGCCCTCCTGATCCTTCGAGCTGGAAGCGGAGGGTGGCTTTGGCGTTCTTGGTCCCGGCGTCGCAGGGGATGGTGGCGCGTTGGAGACTCGTGTTCCACGTCGCGCCGATTGCGGCCATGATGTTCTCGACAAGTTCATCGGGGAGGTAAGAGAAGGTCTCGGCGGGGCTGATAGAAGCGGAAATGGGCGGCTCGGTATACTTGAAATCCTTGGTTGCACCTTCGATATTGACCGACGCCAACGAGACGCCAAAGGCACTGGGGACAGCACCGTTCTGCTGGGCGGCATTGAGACGTAGCAGCTCACCCTCGAATCGCGACGTGTCGATGGCACCAAGGAGGAGAGATCCAGATGTTCCCTGGGGGTTGAGCCAGATGCTGTAAGCTTGTGAGTTAATCTTGCCATCGGAGACGAGTCGATCGACCAGGTTCGGGCGGTATTTCGCAGACGGGCGGACAAAATTTATCTCGGGGTCGTTGCCGAGTCCCAGCATTCCGATCCACTGCTGGTTAGAAACCGTAGTGACGAGGCCCATGGCAAAGTCGTCGAGCTCGACATCGCCAATTGCAAACTTGTCGGTGACATTCACGCCGACGGCGTTGATAGTGCTTGTATACGCCACAGCAAAGTTCACAAACTTGTTGTCCACCGTCTTGGCCGTCGACGACTTGGCCGTGCTGTAGGAGCCCCATCGGCAAGCCGAAATCGAACCATCGCTAGGAGAGTAGAAAGCAGCCAACGAGCCCTCATAACCGTTGGCGCAGGGCATTCCCTCGGCCTTGGGAACCCATGTGTGTGGTGAGGAAGGCGACAGGAGTAGCGAAAGGGACTGTGGTGGTGTGCCGACCTTGACGTTGGCGACAAAAACATGCCCGGCCGCCCGGAGAGGAACATCTAGCACTCTGCCATCGGCGGATCTAGCAGTGTGACGAGAGTTGTGCGTGTTCCTCTCCTGGCGGAACGGGACTAGGACATGGGCCGAGGCGGCGGTCGCGAAAAGAATGAAAAAACAAGACAGAGCGGCGGCAGACCGCATCAAAATAAAGAGTGACATGTCGCGCTCACAGGCAGTGAGAGAGACGCAATCGCGGGTTCCTCATTGCCACTGCCACAATGCGAAGTGACGTTATGCGTCCAGTCACGGGAGATCGTCGAGGGGCAGAGAGGATGAGGAGAGGGGGAGATTTGACCCAAACAAAAAGAGAACGCCCCGAGAGAGCTTGTTCGAAGCCCGGCCCCTGAAAAAACGAAAATCCGCCAAGGCCAATTTCGGGGCGCGTCTCCCACTGAAGCTTGCGCTTTGGCCATGGCGCGATGGCAACCTGCAACCCCTGTCGTGCTCGCCCTCTTCGACCCTCTTTGAGAACAAAAATTCCCGATTTGGCGAGAAGCGACCCGGCTTCTGGAATGGAACCCTGGCAACTCCCCCAGTTCGATTCAATGCAGCCAGCCGCAAGTCATCGGGAACTCATTCCTGCAGTAAATTATTGTTTCGATCTTGAAAGGATTCTGACGCTGCGGCAACTGTTCAACCGCAGCGTGTAAACTGTCTGAGGTTTGCAGGCGCCGAGGTTTGTAATCCGGGCGGCACCGCAAATTGCAAATTGCAAAAAAAAAAAGCCAATGTTCCACCACAGAAGTCGGAGAGTGGCACTGTGGCACAAACCCTTCTGTGACATGTGGATCCGTGGAGTCGTGGGATTGCAACTCCACCAGCATTACCACGTGGTGATGAGCAGGATGAAACGCAAGGCGAGAGCCAGCAAAGTCCCGGTCGTCCCGAAACACATCGACTCCACTCGGTGCGAATCTACTTGCAAAACTCGTCCAACTGTTCCTTCAGCTCTTTGGAGACGTCTCCCAGCGCAATCTGCAGTACAGCCTTCAGATCAGCGAGAGAGATTGCGTCGTCGGAAGATGCAGGGCCACCGCGAGTCCTCGCATACAACCCCGCGACGTGATATACGTTCTTGATGCTCCGCCCATCGAGCTTGAGTTCACCGAGTGCAGCAAAGTCCTCATCAGACAAGCCAGGTCCTGTGAGCCGTGTCCAGACTTGACTTCGCCAGATAGCTTCGCGTTCCTGTTGACCAAGTGAGGAAAAGTTGATAGTGACGTGAATTCGGGAGTGGAAAGCCTTGTCAAAGCGGTCTTGGCGGTTGGTAGTGAGGATGACAATGCCGGATTGATATTCCAAGAGCCGGAGGAGAACTGATTAACGTCTTGTTAGCGTCTCTTTAAGTGTGATAGTTGTGGGTCACTGACTTGATACTAACGTGTTTCTGTCCAAGCTGTCATCGGCCATGAAGGCATCCGCTTCATCAAGAAGCAGGATGGCCTGCCACCGCGCGATTCTGTTGAATGCGTTTTGCAGGTTGCGCTCAATCTCTTTAGGAGACGAGCCAAGGTCGGAACCACTCACCCGGTAGAGCGGACGCTCAAGCTTTTCTGCGACGCACTCTATTCAAGTCTCGATGAGCACCTGTACACTGACACCTTTGTGGAGGCTTAGTCTTACCGGCTGTGAGTGTCTTGCCAGTCCCAGACGGTCCAAAGAACAGGAGGATCAGCCCCTTTCCCTTGCCACCAATAGAATACTCAAAAGAGCGAGACTGATACTAGAAGCCCGAGATGATGTTATGCACAGCCTTCATCTTACTCGAGCTCTCGAACATGTGCTTTGCCTCATCGTGTTCCCAGCGAACGTTTTTGACGCCCGCAGTATAAAAGTAGCCTGAATGGTTCGTAGCTAGAGAGTAGCCTGCTATCATAGCCGGGAAGCAGACCAGCTCATCTTGCGTCAGTTTTTCTGTGTCGATGGGAGGCGGGTCAGTGAAGGAGCCCTCAGCCGGTAGAGTCTCTGCTGAGTCGGAAGCAGCAGGATCATAGGGACCCGGGAGGAGCATGCCGGGCATAATGCGCTCCCGGGAACAGGGGGTTCTCCTTGGTGAAACCAACTGGGTCTATGACTACGCGGCCTTCAATCTGGTCCGCGAGAGAGAGTAATGTCAGCTCAACCCGAAAAAACAACCGGCCAATGAGGAACTGCTTACCGCCTGCTCCGGTGCGTCAAAGGACCCAGTACCGTCGTGCTCATGTTTCTTTCTCTGCACCCAGACCGGCCCCTCATACTGCCCCAGCCAGCCGCTCCTCCGGTTATTAGCTTGCCCCCCTGCCTCCCCCAAACTCAGTTCACAGAGCTCGATGAACCTCCTCCCTCTTTGTTCTAAGTCCGCCTTGATCTTCGCCTGTCTGTCACAGTACACCAACGGAAACGCTGGCAGACTATCAATTTTGAGAACGCCCGGGAAAATAGCAAACGGGTACCTCTTTTCTACTGGCCCGAACCGTCCATTATGAAAAGTCAGATGCCGAAGTTTTATGTGCCAGCGCCCCTCGGGCGCGTCGACCCAGTACTTCTGTAGTACTCCGCAAAAGAGCATGCGTGAGCTTCCCGCCCCCTGTGACTGCATCAGGATTAGATCGTTTGGCTTAAAGAGCGCCCAAAGGTATTCGAAGCGGATGGTGCCCTCGCGCTTGTGGTCGCGGATGGCGGCAAGGTCGGCGACCCGGGACAGGTGGTCACGTTCGAAATCGCGGAAGAGCTGGAGCTCGCGCTTCAGTTTGATGGGCGTAGTGGGGGCGAGGCGCTCCGTGTCAAGTTCGGCGAGGAAGTGGTAGAGATCGTGGTATGGGGGGGGGATGATGATGGGGTCGGCGTGCACGTTGATGGTCTGGATGCCATGGGCGATTTTCTGAAAGACGTGTTGTAAATCCCAAGATTGAATCTCGAGTTGGATCTGTGCTGTTTTGTTCGATCCGATAATGATCCGGCGGAGGAGCAACGAATGCTCACCAAACCGCCCGGGTACAAAGGCTATCCTCTTTTCGCCACTTTCTCGGCCTGCTCTCGGGAGGCAGCCTTCTGCCTGCGCTCCCCCTCCATCAAGAAAACGCACTCAGCCTATCAAGGCGGTTATCAGGCAACTAGAGTAAGGCGGGTTGCAAGGCTGGGTTTGCTGGGCGGTCAATATAACCCCCAAGCACAACCCAAGTCTAGCAAGTTTGTTGAGGAGGTGTGGCAGCAGAGCCTTGTCGACATATTTTGGTAGCTCTGCTGTCTCACTAGAAATACCTACCCTTGCACTGTTTGCCTCCGGTTCGTTCCCCAACTTCTTATCAACTCAAAAAGAAATTGAATCAATACCTCAACCATGGTCAAGCCTCAACGTCGAGCAACCCTGTTGGGCTATGAACTCCCTTTCGGTGCTACCGAAGATCCTACCCGGGAAGGCTCTGCGAAGCGGCCGGATCACTTCGCCCCCAGACGAACCAGCTAAAGACTGAACGCCGAGGCCATCATCGACAAACTCAATATCCACGCTTCGTTCCCTGTACAAGAAGTCTTCGAACTCATTGACCTGCCAAGGTTCACCGACACACTCAACTACCAAGTTTCCGAGGAGGAACATCTTGAGCTGTGGGCTTTCGAGGTGCGACGACTCGTGAATGTTGCCAACTCAACGGAACCCCTCGAGTTGGAGGGCGAGGACGAGTGGTTTGGCGAGGCAAATCTTGTGGGTTACTTGAAGCTCGACAAGCTCGCGATCCAACTCAGCTATGCCACGAGCATCTGTACCCTCGACAGCGAGCTGATTCTTCTCGAGTTCGATTCAACGATATCCAATCCGACCAACTTCCAGCGTTCCAGAAGCAGGCTAACGAGAATATTCTCCTCAGCCTTCGGCGCCAGTAACCACCACGGCTCCATCCGACTGGATCGAGAGAATGACCGCTGTTACCAAGCTCTGGTAAATTACGTGACCGGCACACTTGTCAAGGTGCTCTTGCGGGCTGTTGAAGGACAGGTGTAGGACGACAACGTGGTTATCGCCCTGGTGAAACTCGCGACCAAGCTCAAAGTCACGGGCTTCGACGTGGAGAAGTCGGCAAATGTGTCTCTCTCCGGAGCGGACTAGTGGGATCGCCGTTTCCGCAGCGAGCTGCAGAATGACTTCCCGTTACCATCGGGGGAGAAAGGGCTGAGGAATCCCAGGGACCAACAGCTTAACGCGATGAAGCGCATGTTTATCCATGGAGGGCATGAGTACTTCCAGGTCTTGGGCTCATTCCATCAGTGCATCGCTGTCTTGATTAAGCAGGCCGCCAACGATCCGCATTCAGACCTAGCCACCACAGCAATAATCGACTCATTCGAGGCATGCTCCATTGTCTATGACACGGGGTTCCAACAAGTGCGAGCGCTGCTCTGCCAACAGCGTTCAGGTGCCATTGGAGGCTCAAGCAATCTCAGCGAAGTCCATTGTGTTGGCTTTGCTTTCGAGGTTTGCCTTGCCAGGCTGGAGCAGCTAGAGAAAGAACACCCTAGAAAGCTTCTAGAACGCGATACGGCCTATGCGTCGGTGTATTGGTTGTGGACGCGGATCCTCCCACTTAAGGAGGGAGCTGAAGGAACGCAGCTGGGGGATTCGCGAAGTGGAGAGGTCCCATCTTGTCCAGATGCACCACGTCATCACGGCATTTGTGCCCTTCGTCATGATTTGCGGCGAATTTTCAAGGCAACTCCGGCCGATGCTTGGTCCATGTCCAAATCTGGCATGACAGCCAAGCCCTGCGACAACGTTCCCTTTTTGGCCTCGTTCATGCTCCGGACGAGCAACCACCGTTCGACTGCGAATTCTGATTGGACTTCTCTCAGCGCTTGTGCAATTGCGAGGAGGCGGGCACTGGCCCAGTGGCCTGCTGCGGCACTAGGTGATTCACCTACATCGCCCGCGCTCGCAAGGTCTAAAGACAACAGCGCCCTGCGCAATGAGCTGCGAGTGACGAACGCAAAAGAGACAGAGATTCTCAAGATAATGGATAGTTGGATTATCGACGAGACTTCCATCATTATTCCATACCGGCGCTACTGCTGGGGTACACTCGGGCTGTGTGCCATGCTGGTCCTGGGCGGCCTGGGGATTGGGCTCTCGGTGCAAACACGCATCGACGGCGTGGACCCGTTCAATATATCCACTTTCTGTTGGGTCTTGGCCAGTTTCTTGATCCTCGTGGCGAAATCGATCTGTGCGCAAGAGTGGCCGTGGCGCGACTTTTTTCTCGGCCGCGTCGTGTGCAAATCCGTGTCCGAGGTTGTCGCCGTGAGCTCCGTCAATGCACAGTTGCTGTTATCAATGCTGCTCCGTCTCGAGCCTGTCATGCTGCTTAACAAGCGGGGGCCCTTCGAATCCGTTTTCACGCGTCGCAATCCCGAGACAGGCTTCGCCATCGACATACCGATCGGAACCGCGGTCCTGAACGAGGGCGGTTGCTTTCTCATCCGAGTCCAAGCCAGCAGCGGCCCAGCCATTGTCGGTATGCGTGTCAATTATGGACAGGGGTACAACGGAATCAGGCCTCGCGATTCCCTCGAGGAGGGTCAAGAGATCTCCTGCAGTCGTCTCGACACGCCCTGGCGATGGGGCAAGGGCCCTGAAAAGGGCGTGCTTTACCCACTAGCAACCAACCCCCTGTCCTGGACGCGCGTTATGGGCCTGCAATGCGATAATGCGTACTTCGATTGAGTGACAGGGAGGGCTTGAAGATGTAGGAGTGTAAATGAATTCTGACGAAGCCAGACGCACAAAAAAAACTGGTGGTGCTGCGAGATTTCAGTTCTCTCCATCGTGCCTTCCGTAAGCGTGTCAGGTGTTCGTCAACTCCAGTCATAGGAAAAAGCTACTCAAACACAGAAGAAAAAGACAAGCAAACTCCCAATATAATGCCAATCAGGGCATGCACATGCAGCAAAAAGCACCGACTCGCATGCATCAGTTTTGTACTCCACCTCGGCGTCAACAATTCGACAGGCGCACCCCAATATCCCCATCAGCAGTTCGCTGTCGCTGGGATTCTTGTCGGTGATCGCAGCAACAGCCTGGGAAAAGGCATCGTCGAGCAGTTTTTCTCGCTGTATTATGGAAAGCGGTGACATTCTTGCCCTGGACACTGAAGTCGACGACCTTGTTAACTAGCAGTGGCGCTCGCTGTACGTCACCGGTTGGTCAAGTTCCCCACCTAGAATCGGCGCCAACCTCGGCCTAGGAAATAAGATAAATATAGTTCGGGATGGAGAAACCTTCCCATGTGCCAACGCCACCTAGGGCTTTGGAAAAACTCTAAATCTTAACTGTTTAAAACCCCTGAGCCGACGGCAAGATAGCAAATTCTCCTCTTCTTTCTGCGAGAGACAGATACGAGAACAACGCTTCCTCGTTTCTTTGTTTCCTTCTTTCCCTGTGGACATTCACCGTGGCAGGATGGTTCAGCAACACTGCAACACATGCATGGGCCTAGAACATGAAGGGCCGCTGGCATACGAGTACACGTACATAGGGCAAACCCCCGAAACTCTCGGCCGGGACAGAAAGACAAAACCAGGCTTTGGAATGAGTAATGTAGCAATTAGAATTAGTAATGAAGTAATTAGTATTAAATTACTACATTCCTAATTCCAAAAGCCTGAACGAAACGGGGTTGCAAAGATCGCCGCTTGGTGTCGCCGGTGTCGCCGTGCCGCGATGGCTGCTGCGACAGCGTACATGTATATGATGGCGAAGAGTCTTTTGGGATTTGAGTTTGCCCAATGATAATAACAAGAACAAGTGCATGAAGGGAGACTCTGGAGGCACTGGAGGCACTGGAGGCACTGGAGGCACTTGAATTGATGAGTGCTTGGCAGGGAGTATGAGCAAGGATAGGGATGGTAAGGATAGGTAGTGGCTTGGGAGAGAGAGAGAGGGTGTAGGGGTTAATTAATGGATGAGTGAGTTTGGATTAGAATAGTAGGTTGGTAGCTAGTTATGCTATGTTATATTTAAATCAAGATGAATGGTGCTGTTGCCTACCTTACCTTGCTTCCTATATAAGGTATCTGCTTATAGGTAAGGTACTTAGAAAGCTGGGAAGGAAAAAAGGCACATCAAATCTCATGCCCGGTTCTTCTTTCGCAACGGTGGTCTCTGGTATGTAGGTCCAACAAGACGTTCCATACTGAACTCGTACATGGGACTACATGTAGTTTACGAGCACGGGAAGAATGGGAGTGGAGGCTGGGATGGTTGAGACTTGTATGGCTAACTCTCTTCTCTTTTTCGTTCGAATGCGCTGACCTGCTGAATCTAAAAGACTGCCTGGCTAAGTAGGTCAGGTAGGTAAGGTAGGTAAGGTCATTCAAGTTTGCCCCCGCCCCTTAAAGAGCATAACTTGCGAGATGCCCTCAAAACACACATACACTATGATTCATTAATAACATGAAGTAAGTAAGAGAACGAGGTACTTAGGTAGACTTTAACGACCTGGTCCGAAACGCCTGGCGGGGACCTGACTTCAGGATTATGAAGAAGACGATGACGGGGAGGGCCTAGTGCAGCGATGGGGAGTTGGTTGCGGCGCTGGGAAAGGTGCGCAAAGTCGTTGTGGCGGCGGGAGATTGCAGACTGCAAAAGGGCAACATTAAAAAGCCAAACGGAGTGGGGGGTACCCTTTAAATATGTTGGGAAAAAAACATTTTTGTTTTTGTGCATATCATCTTCGACCCGGTCATCAACGCCACCAACGTCACCACCGGCAATTCGTCCACTTCATTCCGTCCACCTTGGGAGAGTTGTGCCCCAGGACGATGTACCGGTGGCCTTCCAAGACATTTAGCGTCAGCCAGCGCAAGAGAATGCCGGAGCGGACAGGCACTGCCTCAAGCAACTGACGAAATGCGAGGTCACAATGTCATCATGGCTTGCAAAGCCGACAAGCTCGCGGTCACCTAATTTCCCAGCGGTCAAACTGTAAAAGCCTTGTCGTTGTCGTCTCGAGTACGCTCAGTATGTACAGCACGCGCTCATCCCTAGTACCCTACAGGGGACAATGATGTAATGATGCATTGAACTCATTCCCCTACCCAAACGCCATAATCGAATGCAGTAAGTCAAGCCATTTCGGGCTTCAACCGTGCGGGCAGATCACACCTAGCCATAACTATATCAACCCCGCTTGGGCAGGTGCTCCAAAAAAAAATAATGACATCAAAAGAGCGTCCCAGAGATTCAAGGCATCGCAAGAATTTCCCCGGCTGGACCAGCTATGAACCAGTCAGTCGTGAGTGAGACAACTTTGAACTGCAGCAAGAGGGATTAGCAAAGATATAAAAGCCACCGGGAATCCGCGTTACGTGGCTTTCGCCTGACGCAGCAACTAGGCTCCGAGAGGTGCGCCGTCCCGGCGCACCCTCGACGGTGGAAGGGGAATTTCGCCATCCGAGTCGGATTCGTCGGCAGCGGCAGCCTGAGTCAGCATCTGATCAATCTCTTCGTCTCCGAGACGTGGGCGTGGCCTAGAAGGGACTGTGAGGCCTGACGAGACTGGGAGCTGCTTGGTCTTCACAGCGGCATGTGATTCGCCGTAGCTGTAGGCGCCGCTGCCGTTGACCTTTCTTCGCGGCGTCCCCCGGCTGTGTGGCGTTCCGAACGGCTCGTCAATATCCATCTCGTTAGGTGACCTCTCAAAGCCAACCCGTTTTTGTGTGTGGGACTGTGAACGAGCGTGGTGTGACGGCCTTCCGCTCGGCAGACTCTTCCGGGGTTGCGATGTCGGGAGAGCAGTACGCTGCGCCCCAGTATGGCTTGATGGCAGCGGTTGAGACGACGAGGGAAAGGAATGCTTGAGATTCGCTGGGCCCCTAGGGCTGCTCATGAATACTAAAGACTCGACGGCGTCCTTTTCTCTAGCACTTCGGCCCGGCGAGAAGAGATACGGATCTGCGAGCGGCGTCCGCTGCTGATACCCGTTTCCTAGGTAAGGGCTTGGTTGACCCGGTGTGTGCGGACCCATGGTTGGTGACGGTTGGGCACCCACGTGGAGCGTTGCTGTGATCTTGGGGGCCGAATTGCGGCGCTGGTGACCAAGATGCCGGGAGGGCTGGATGGATACAGGAGGAGCCAGTGTGTGGGGCGGCTTGACAGGAGACACGGGACTGCCGGCTGGGCGAGCGGTGTCCCATGTTGTATCACTTAGACGCGGGGGAAACTGCTGTGAGAGGCCTGTTGCGGGTGTCGTGTTGTTGCTTCCTCGGTTAGAGAGCTGGGGACTGGCGGATGACCCATTTCTGAGGTGTATGGTGGAGTTGCTTGAAGTTGGCGAGGTTGCATGAGATGCCAATGTCTCGACCTGATCGATAGTGTGCGATTGCCATCCATGGCTAACCTTCAACATGGCATACGAAAGTCGAGACTTCAGTTCCGCTGAGAGCTATCTTCATGTTAGCAACACTGTCGGGGAACCTCGACGGCTACTGGACGCGTACCTCTCCAATTTTACTACCAGTAGTTGAAGCAACGCTGACTGTACTGGTATTGCGTGAATGACCACCTGCGCGGACCGGGGACGCGCAAGACTTTTCACGCGTGTGCTTCGTGGATCCATCTGCCATCCTTTTCCTCGATGCACCGTCTTCGCAACCTTCAATACCGCCGTCAGGTATCCTTTCTTGTGCTGCTGCGACCTGCGACAGCCGAAGAAGCTGCGACTCTTGGCTTGAGTCGTGGACACTTGCAATGGGGCTCATGGCGTCCTCGCTCGACGGCGGGGTGAAGACCAAGTCGGTATCCTTAGTCGAGCTCGTGTCTTGCGAGGTACCACTCGAGGGTGGCGGCTGCAGTCGCTGTGTTGACTGAAGCGGCCGGCTGTTATGACCAGGCGCGTGCATGCCGAGGTGAAAGCTGAGAGAATTCGTCGTGGAGGATTGGTCGCGTCGGGTCGAATTGGCAGGCGGCGGGTTGACGCGCAGCGAAGTCGCGTCGGCCAGAGCAAATGACCGTGTATCGTGGTCGGTAGAGCGCTGAAATGGCTCGGCACCACGCGGCGTCCTGCTGTGGAGGCTGTCAACAGTCCGGTTAGGTGCCGAGAGCGGCATGGCCGAGTCCTCTTTGTCGTCCTCGACACGTCGCGTGGGAATTGAGAGCGAGTCCACGTTCATAAGCGTGGGTGGACAAGCAAAGGGCAGAACAAGACGGAGGAGAGCGAAATAGCAGCGCAGGCCCAGAGCGCAGAAGGTTTGGTGGTGTAGGGCCCAGTTGTAGGAAGTCAATTCGGGAAGGACAGGATTTTGCGAGATTTGGCGATTTGGCCGACGGGCGGTCTTGGTTGGTTACGCGGTTCGCGACGCCGCGGCCCAGCGAAAGTCACTTCGCAAGCCCCGCCAGCAGCAACCTAAAGAGCGAGCCAGTGGGGGGGCTGCGCTGGCAGCACAGCACGGTCCACGCGGCCAACCCCACTCCTCTTTGACAGCCAAGGCAGCCCAGCCACGTTGAGTTTCTTCACATGGATTGGGAATCCAGACGCGAAACGTTTTGCGTGATCGACTCCTTTGCTTCTTTTCAGAAGGAAAGCATTGCACGTGCAGGGCGACAACAGCGATCAGTGTCAGCTTTTGCCAGCTGTCGCAGACACACGGCTCATCTGCGACGCAAACTTGGAAGACTCGGATGACAACGGCCTGACGGGAATGGGCGGGGTCCGTGTTTTAGCGAGCTCGGTGATTAAACGCTTGGACCAATCTGTTACAACCAAGCTGGACGCGAAGTCACGTGGCACCTGGATGGTCACCATTTGACGGCTCACGACGGGCTCACCAGGTGATCAAGGTAGTTGAAACAGTTTGCGTTCGCGTTTCGAGGATGAGGCGACGGGAGGGTTGAGTACGGAATGCAAAGCAACTCACTCTCGGTCTCCCCCAACAGGTTGGGAAGGGTTGGAAGCTCAAGCGCGTCGCCAAGCTGAAGATCGCTTGAACACCACTCTCTATTTTACCCTTTCTGCGGGTATATTAATTAACGATGTCGAAGCGCACTTGCACCGCGGCATCGCGGTGTCTTGAGGTTGGTGTCTTCGAGGTGCGTCATTACCGAGACAGAACAGGGATTTGGGGTACCCCGATGCAATGATGTCATTCATCATCTTCTCAACATCATTGAGATAAGATGTTCCTTTTGACCCTTTACCGTTCACAGGCCGGATGCCGCACAAACCAGATTCCCAGCGGCGAGCTTCAGGAAACATTGACGCAATGTCGCGGGGAGAACAATACACACTCAATAAGGACACCGATCTCTATGTCTCTGACCTTGCTGAGGAAGAATTGGAGAACCCATTTCAGCAGGACCCGACAGATGAAGTCATTGCCGACCCCGACGCCGCCGCAGCTGCTGCCTTGATGAGTCGACAGGATGCGAATGATGAGATTGAGCCGAGCTCGGGGAGGATGCAACGGACGGAAACATCACAGAATGGCTCTATGCCTCCCTCCAAAAAGAGGGTTGACGAAAACAGCAGCGAAGGGCCCGCTCAGCCTCACATTGATGAAGCCGTTGATTCCGTGGATGATACGCCAGACGCCGAGAGCGACCACAACGGGAATGCCAGACGGAGGAGGGGGTCGTCATTGAAACGTTCTCGGAATACACTGATAGACGAGATCGCTGGGAACGTCGAGGAAGTTGATCCAGAAACCAGGCATCTTGCAAAACGCGCACGACGCGACAGCCACGCTATCCTGGTTCAGCCTGGGGACGACATTGAGGAAGAGGATGCCAAGATGCGCGCCAATTTGATCCAACACGGGATCCTACCCGAGGACGATATGCAGACGGATGAAACTGACGAGGGGGCGTCTTCTTCGGCCTTGACGGAAGATGCCGGCGATACGACGGAAGTCGAGCCAGTTGAACAATTGGACAACCGCCAGCAGAATATTCACAAATCCAGTGGAGACGATGATGATGACATAGAAGCAAAAAGGGGGGATGATTATGACCCCGAAAACTATATTCGTTTTGAAGATGACGAAGACGATGCGGAGGAAGACATTGCGGAGAACGGACCCGAGATGGACGAGCGTTTGATGATCGACGAGGAGCAACTCCTACCGGGATCAGGAGATGAAGCATCGGAAAGATAGATCAGCCCTTTAGTTTCAGTTGGGTAACAATGTCACCAGACTCTCGTTAATTACACTAGGTGTTTGTCTGATCGTATCAATCCTCGTGGACCCACCAAAAGCCTGAGTCCTAGGGATTACAACGTTTGGGACTCGGATTGGGAAATGGCAAATATACTCATCCAGCTAGGCGCGCAGGTATGGTGGGAATAGTCACTCGAGTTGATGGACACTCATACCTAAGGTAATTATTCTGCAGCTAGGTGCCTTGGTTGGGTACCTTGAGATATATATGGTATCCCCAGACTCCCTCCTTCCACTATAAAAGTAACGACAACCGTGCCTTGCTGCCGTCAGACCAGAGAGTAGAGAGAAGAGCTATACATACCCAGTACCATGTCATCCCACGGAATGGAATGGAACGGAATACTCGTGCTCCACATTTGATGGTCCACGTGCATTGAGTCCAGTCCGCCATGACAGAACAGCACTTTCTAGCAATCAAGTCTAGTCTAATCCTATTCTTACAATCAACGCCATTGCACACGATTCTACCATTCCAACAACGCTTTCCGCACAGAAAAAAAAGTAATCCCGCCCGATGACGATCCTCCACAATAGATGTACTAGCTTGCTGTGAGCTCAATGGGTGTTGATTCGGAGAGGTATTTGATTGACACCCAGTCTCACGGCCTAGGTGAGCCTGGGTGAATGAATCGTGGCGAAAAGAGAGAGAGTATGTGTGCGTGAATCTTGAGAAGGGGGAAGGAGGAGGGAAAGGGGAAAACCGACCAGGCGGGCTGGCTGACGTGTCGATCAAGGTGGCGTTGTTGGACGTATATAGAATCAAAAGTACACCTGAAATGCTCTGGATTGGCTGTTGGTATGGTTAAAATTCTGGGCCTACCTACTTACTTGACTGGCTTGTTGACTGGTTTGCGTGTGTGCTGTGGAGAAGAAGAATTTGGCTTTGGCTCTGGTGATGGAAGATTGGAAGTCTTGCCTTTTGATGGCAGGTAGGCCTGAGGCAGGTAGGTAAAAGACCCGTCCTGGCCTAGAAAAGGTAGGAGTGACTGCTTCAAGTTATGAGTGACTCCAGTCAGGTGCTTGAGCGACTCACGGTTCGAGTGGCTCCCTGGATGAACTGGATTTGAATGATTTGTTGGAAATCAGACCGTTGCAAATATAGCCTTTTTTTCCTCGCTCACATTCACATGTTTCTTTGACAAGTTCCGACTTGGTCAAAAATGACGCTCGTCGTTCGACAAGGCTCCGAGGCGCAGGAAGCCAGACCACGGTCGGCGGGTTCCCTCTTTCGTACTGGTGGGAGCCTTGTGGCGTCCAGTCACAGCTAATCAAACCAGGGTGGCTGCAGCAGTGCCCGCTTCAGCTGCGGGGAGTGCATACACCTCCACCGGGATAATAAAGGTTAGCGTGTGAATTCCTAACCTTCTCTGGAAGGGGCCTGGTCAGGTAACTTTTCTAGCAATTTCTATGCCAGGCTACCTGCCCAGCCACCACCAACTCTGGA
>Ga0247765_1000600_pt1 | contig 26223 bp, 39 predicted proteins | sample UWRJL106311C6_FD_179949 | JGI IMG/M metagenome (GOLD analysis project Ga0247765, IMG submission 179949) | Plant litter microbial communities from Arlington Agricultural Research Station in Wisconsin, United States - UWRJ-L106-311C-6 | ecosystem: Environmental > Terrestrial > Plant litter >...
AAAAAAGTATGTGAAATGGGATAAAACAACATCCTGATGTGACCGCTGCCAAGTCCCAACCGATCTCGCGGGATCCGTCGCCCAATCACTAAAACGTTGGCCCGTGGGACGCAGCCGGGATCCCTGGAACATGCAGGGGCACATCTGGGCTTTCCGTCTGGCTGCGAAACAGGGTCTTGGTGGGTGTGTGGACCTCCGCGTTTCCGTGTTTCCGCTCCGGAAGCCAGACATCCTAGTCAAATCGCCATCCGTTGATGGTTGATGAAAATTTGGCTTCGGCGTGGTCGCAAACCTATTCCTTTTCTCAATTGTGCCGTTTCTAGCTCCGACCGCATTCCCGGAATGCCTCGAGCTGAGTGCGAGTCTTTTACTCACCTTTGATTGCTTCGCTGAGTCCAGCCATGGCTCTCTGGGGGCGTGGACCGTCGTCGCGTCGACTCGGCATTCTGATCTGGATTGTCGTCCTTTTGTTCCTCTATCGCCACTACCCCTTCCCTCTCTCCAATGTACTCTACCCGACCCGCGAGGGACCGACCGCACGGTACTCGGATGCAAAGAAATGGAGCTCGAGGATACGGCCAGTCGACGAGAAAGCGCTAGGTAGTAGCGGGTCTGGCTTTGACAGCACCAAATACTTTGTCCAGAGTGGCTACGATTGGAGCAAACTGCGCCGCCGCCATCCCATCCCCGAGTCCGACATGAGCAAGCCTCCCCAAGGCCCGCCGAAACCCCTGAAGCGCGTCCAGCATGCTTTCCACAGGGCTGCATTTACCCTCTCGCCAAAACAACAGGCTCAGGTCGACAGCGTTCGCGATGCCTTCAAACGCTGCTGGGACAGCTACATAGAGCATGCCTTTCCCCACGACGAGCTCACCCCGCTTTCTCTAGAGGGCAAGGATACGTTTGGCAGCTGGGCTGCTACCATGGTTGATGCACTGGACACATTGTGGATTATGGGTCTTTACGATGAGTTTTACTCAGTACTGCCCGCTGTAGGCGCCATCGACTGGGAAGACACCCCGCTGGCCTCGGTCAATGTCTTTGAGACCACCATTCGCTACCTCGGTGGGCTTCTGTCTGCCTACGATCTGAGCGGTGAGAAGGTCCTGCTCCTCAAGGCTACCGAACTCGGTGAGATGCTCTACGTCGCCTTTGACACGCCGAACCACATGCCGCCTTTCGTATGGCCCCCAAAACCCATGTGTTCTCTCGTTGATACTTCTCTAATCGCCTCTAGTGGTTGGACTTCGGTTCGGCAAAGAAGGGCACTCAACAAGCTGGCTCGCATGATCCTTCTGCTTCGCCGTGCTCACTCTCGCTCGAATTCACCCGCCTCTCCCAGCTAACCTCGGACCCCAAGTATTTTGATGCCATTGACCGTATCACACGCTTTCTGGAACGCACTCAAAACTCAACACAGCTGCCTGGCATGTGGCCCACCTTTATTGACTTTGCATCACTTGCTGTCGACAAGTCAAGCGACTTTACCCTCGGCGCCGAGGCTGACTCGCTCTATGAATACTTCCCTAAAATGTCGGCGCTCCTCGGCGGGCGAGATCAGACGTACGAGGACATGTACCGCGCCGCCATGGCAACAGCAAAAGAACATCTTCTGTTCCGACCCATGCTCCCCGATGGTGATGACATCCTATTTGCTGGGGATGCCCGTGTGCGCGGCGGTAAGAACCAAGGCGAGGTTGACCGAGTGGCTGACGGCCAGCATCTGAGTTGCTTCGTCGGGGGTATGTTTGGATTAGGCGGTAAATTGTACGGCATTGACGAACATGTAAAGGTGGGGGAGAAGCTCGCGCGAGGATGTGCCTGGGCCTACGACCAGTTCCAGACAGGCATCATGCCCGAGATATTCGGCATGATTCCCTGTAAGTCTCTGGACGGCTGTGAATGGGATGAAGAGAGGTGGGCGTCCCAGGGAGACCAGCGCCTCCCCAAAGGCTTCCGTCACGCCCGCGACCCGCGCTACATCCTGCGCCCCGAGGCTATTGAGAGCGTGTTTCTTATGTACCGCATGACGGGCAAGCCAGAGTATCAGGATATGGCTTGGCGCATGTTTCTCTCCATCCAAAGCGCGACGTCCACTATCAAAGCCAACACAGCCATTGCCGATGTTACCGTCTCGGCAGATCAGGTTAAACCCTTGGATTCCATGGAGGTGAGTGACCCCTTGTTCATTTGCCCTCTTTTCTTGATATGGACTTTCTCTATGGCAGTGCTGACTCGCTGTGGCCCGTGTCACAGAGCTTCTGGCTGGCCGAGACGCTGAAATACTTTTACCTCGTCTTTGCAGCTCCCGACGTTATTAGTCTGGACGAGTACGTCTTCAACACAGAGGCTCATCCACTTAAGCGACCTGACAGGTGATGGAAACTGAGACCACCAGCTCGCGTCCTTGCCATCTCGTACTGTGTCTGCCCTGCCTGCCCGGAGCAGGAGGGGGAATTCCTCTTTCAGGACCGGTGGCATAAAGTGGTTCCTGTGTCGGTGCAGTAAGCCAGTTCGCCCCCGTAACAACATCCTGTGAGACTGCCAGACAAGTGGAGATACAGAGAATTGACGGCTCGGCATGATAACCACGTCTCATCGACCACTGGCTATGCGAACGGGCCGCGAGAGGTGTGGCAATACAGATAGGATCACATGCGAGTGTGTTGCTGTGGAAAGAACCATACATACCCCGAGGACAAGGGGGCGTTTTAATGAAAAAATTCAGGACTGTTTGCCCGGCCCAAAGTCTTTTGCATCCTGGGTTTGGCTAGGTTTGGTACGTAGGTAGGGAGGGGTTGACAGAGGTCGGGAGGCATGGTGGGATTGAGGATTGGCTTTAGTTTCGGTCTTGGATCGGGGTTTCGCCAAACGGCTGCAACTCTGAATGTAGTGGGTTCGAAATACGCCTGGCGAGAACGCCTGACGATACACTTTGGAGACAACATTGGGTGGCAGTGTAATGTAAGACTGGACGGATCCGTTCACAATTGCGAGGACTGACCTGCTAGGGCCAGAAAAGAGCATGACAGAACCGATTAGATCTGACAAAACCGGTCTTCTTCTGTACCGTCTTTGATAAACGCTCTGATATCTTGTGCACCGACTGTATGACGGTACAGTATACGAGCCAGGGGGGAGAGGGATGGTAATCACGGAGAGACATTCTGGCGGGCCACCACAGGAAATTCCGCAGCGGCACTAGACACGAAAGTCCAGAGATTTGTACCCAGTATTGTGGAGAGCGGTAAAATTTCACTCCAATGGTCAATCCCTCACTGCAACAGTGCTCAACATCATCGGTAGGTCGCGTCAGTCAGGTTGGTCGTTCATGTACGTTGCTCTGATAAAAAAATAAAAGAGTGCACATAATATGAGGCGAGTGGAGAAGAACAAAGGAGGCAGGAAGAGACTCACTCTGTAAAATTTGCCCGCTGGTTCATTCCTCTTCCTTTCAGTTCCCCTTTCTCTGTGGCGGGATAAGTCAGGACAGGTTGGGTCTGTCGGGGTGGCTTCGTTGTGGGCTCTGGAGTGATATGTGCCGTGCTGTGCTCAGGCTTAGCTATCTACAGAGGAGTCTACACGCTACGGGCGAGATCAAATAGCAGAGAAGTTAGATTTCTGTCGGCGATTCCTAGGCAAATCACGCCATCTAGGTACCAGCGAAGGATTGAGCCTCCGGGAAGCGGAAGGATGGCGGATTCGGGGATGGGGATGAGAGAGGGTTTTGATCGGGCTTGTGGGCTGAATCTGCCACAATCCATTTGTGATTTTCCACTTGGAAGTTCTCGCCAAATTGAGAATCATATCGGATTCAAGTTCGTCCTCGGTCACTTGCTCGCTCTCTGTATTTGGGGGCGGTGTCGTCCTGTGATCCGGAGGGGTTGTTTGTGCTCATTGCAACCCTGTGCCGGGAGTTGCTGACTTCATAATCGTTGAATGCGTTGGAACAGTGTGCCTTGGGCGATCATGTCATGGGTAGCCGTGTCCAGAAAATGTAGCCGCAGAGATGAACGAAGTGGGTGAGCTTTGGAATCGGATCCTGAGCCCCTGATGATCCCGAAGATTGGAGGCTGAGGGAAAATGAGAATGGATGCCGGCTCTCTACCCTGTCCTGGACCTCCTTCGAGACTTTGACACATACTGCCTGCTTGCTTTTAGCATCTAATATTGTTGGCTTACTTACCCGCCGCCACAGACAAAGCCACGTTGAAGGAGGGAAATAAGTTTGTTTAAAGCTTTTGCCTACCAGCGGATGGTAGTCAGCCACGGCTGGGGCTGTACCCGGATTTCGGGGCGGCCAAAATATGAAGAAGGATTCTCGAACACTTCTATGCAGGGACTCGGGTCGGCGTGTTTATGCTGTAATGTGCTTGTGAAGTTGCCCAAAATCTGCCCGGTTCTCGGTCTGATCTGCATATCCTGAACAACAACGTTAATACTCGAACAGGCAGGTGAGAAAGGCGCGCATCTTCTAAAGTGAGTCTGGAGGTCTGATCGTTGTCGCTGCAGCCGAACAGCGAATCAACATTTGGATTGTTCTTCTGGTTCCGCCATTCATCGCAACACGGTCGATAGGCGGTTGATTCAGAAAGAAAATGCGTATTTTGCTTTCTTGGTATTGTGGCTATGCACATGTCACAAGGCTTGGGAGGTGCTTGGGAGGGCAGGTAATAACTCGGGTGTTTAGGCACTCAGGCTCCGTCATTTTACTGGACCTCCCCGATCAAACCGTGTGCTTGGCCGCAACCGAGGACTGGTGCTTTCGGGCTCGAGCTAGCAGAATTGACCATCCAAGCGACAATTCATCTCTTGGGTCGGTTTACGTCAGTAGCTTCGGTCAAGTTGATCGTCAAGTTGACGAAACCGAAAGCGCCTAATGATGTGGTGTGACGCGAAAAGAACTGTGGTTGGTAGGAAGCTCTTTCGCTTCGTCCAAGACGGGTTGGAAACACGAGCGAGTGGGAGCCAAAGCGGGCTTAGCTTTAATCACACGTGCGCTTCGCTGTTGCTGGTTGCAATGTCCCATCCTCTCACCTTTAATGACTTCAACCGAGCCCAGTGGCGGATCTGGCACCCATATCGCATGGAAAGGCCCAGTGACGGGCTGACTTGTGGCGAGGGAGTGGAGGTGCTTGTCGGGCCACCCCGGGGGCAGAACCCATCATGCGCTCACTGAACATTACGATCGATTGAGACTGAAGTCTTGAAAAGAAGTCGTGTATTTCATCTCAATCCCGGTGCTCGGACGATAGCCGTGTTTGGGTGAGACTGCGGAGTCGAAACATTCGAGGAGTTGGACAACGGCAACCTGCAGGTGAGAAGTCTGGGGAAGAGCGGGATGATGGGGTGATGGGGTGATGGCTTTGGAGAAGCCGTGCCGTGAACCCTGCCCCCCTGCTCCTGCAGCGGCCAAGGAGCTTGGGCCACCTGTGCACTCGCCGGTCAGCCCAAAGGAAGCATCCATCCATCACACCAGACAAACCCGAACGAGACTGCGGCGGGAATACAAAACAAGTCTTGTTCCCATTCCTGGACATTATAAAAACTAGCCTCTTTCCATCTGCTATTGTATCCGTATTGCACCAGTCGCATCAAGTCATACATGTGCCAAGCATTTGCGAGGAATCACCATTCGCTACAACTTGACTGATCAATCCATTTGACATTCCCAACCAATAGCCACTCGCCGAAATGAGCGACCACGGTTCCTCCAAGGGCAAGGCCACCGATCACAGTGAAGCCAACAACGCTGTCGGCTTCCGGCCACAAGCGAATATGACGGTGGAGCCTCCCAAGCCCGAGGACTTGCAGAAAAGCTATGCTAGCATTGTGGGCAACGATGCCAACCCGAAGGGTTGGTATGGGTCGATGAGTAGGGAATTTTCACACTGGGCTTCACTGTGTCAGAGACTGACCCTCAATAAACAGTCAATGGCCTTGGCGCCGTTGTAGGAACCCTGGGCGCTATTCCATGCTGCATCTGCTGCCCGAACCCATACAAGCGCGTCAGCCAGGGTAACGTTGGTCTTGTCACCAAGTTTGGAAAGTTCTACAAGGCTGTCGACCCCGGGCTCGTCAAGATAAACCCCCTCAGCGAGAACTTGATCCAAGTCGATGTCAAGATCCAGATTGTCGAGGTTCCCAAGCAAGTCTGCATGACGAAGGACAATGTCACGGTCCACTTGACCTCGGTTATCTATTACCACATTGTGTCGCCGCACAAGGCAGCCTTCGGCATCGCTAATGTTCGCCAAGCCCTCATCGAGCGCACCCAGACAACCCTCCGCCATGTCGTCGGTGCCCGTGTTTTGCAGGATGTCATCGAGCGTCGCGAGGAGATTGCCCAGAGCATCGGCGAGATTATTGAGGATGTTGCTGCCGGTTGGGGTGTGCAAGTAGAGTCAATGCTCATCAAAGACATTATCTTTAGCCAGGAGCTCCAAGAATCGTTGTCCATGGCGGCCCAGAGCAAGCGGATTGGAGAGAGCAAGATCATTGCCGCCAAGGCTGAGGTATGTTTCCTATCCTTCTGAGGTCGGCGAACCTCCCAGGTTGCTAACTCCCACCTAGGTCGAAGCCGCCAAGTTGATGCGCCAGGCCGCCGATATCCTCTCGTCGGCGCCTGCCATGCAGATCCGCTACCTGGAGGCTATGCAATCCATGGCCAAGAGTGCCAACAGCAAGGTCATCTTCCTCCCTGCCGCCAACCAGACCATGCCCACAGCCTCGCAGTTCGCTGCTGGGTTGGACAAGGGCTCTGGCTTCGGCGAAGGTGGCAGCTCCAAGGACGCCGGCCACTTCGATTTCGCATCTGGAGACGGCTTCAACCAGGCAATCAACGCACGGGTGGTTGAGAACATCTAAATCAGCTCTACAACAAAATCAGCAACTAATCACCCGCTACCAATGAAACGTCTCTAGTATTCTAATGCAATAATCAACAAAACTTATGCTGTGCAACAATGACCTTTTCGGGAAACCAAAAACAGAACCCACCGAAACACGCGGGCACTCAGCAGGTTCCTTGGAGTCGGACAGAGTAATGATATGATGAAAGGAGAAAGGGGCCGACGAGAGTTCGGAACTGACATAACGTCTGGATTGGGAGCACTCCATAACGGTGTTCGCCCCTCTTTGGGCCCCAGCGTCGTCATTTGGAAATGGAGGAAAGGATGGAATGACGAATGGATGATGGGATGTGTTTGACACTGCATTATTCGGTTATACCCTTTTTTGGCTTGGATTTTTCCCTTGTTAGCGATACCAGATACCACGTTCGTTTCGTCCATGTTGTACGGAGGAGTCAATCCTAGACTGGACAACCAGCTGCAGGCAATGAACCAATGCGTTGTAGTCATTGCCACCCTATTCCACCCACGCCCGTGTTATGACTGCCATAATGGATAAACGATGTGACTTTGGGAGTAGTTACTATTCGGTGCTTCCATCTCAATCGAAACCCTCAAACTCATCCCCACCGTCCGTCGATGCCTTGGTGGTTTTGGTCATATTTTGTTTTTTGATCTGCTCGATCAACTTCTCCAACTTTTTTTGCTCCTCTAGTTCCTCCTCTGTCATGGTGCTTTGCCTTTGAGCCTCGCGCTTTCGTCGTTTCTTCTCACGCCTCGCCAGTTTCACATCCTCCTGTTCGTGCTTGGCGCTCCAAGCCTCATTCTTCTTGCGCTTTGCCCCGGCCGCGCCATCGCCGTTAGCGGCGGCATCGGCACGCCTGGCCTTCTCGGCTTTCCATTTTTCAAGTTCTGCTAGCCGCTTCTTTTCACGTTGCTTGTCGCAGAATGGAATGGCCTCCGTATCGATGCCTAGACCGAGGGACCGATCAATATTACGGTCCCTGAGCTCGGGCATCTTGGGCAGCTCGAGCAGACCCCATCCTTTGGCTAGGTCAAGCCAGTCGAGATCAGCGACGCGGAAGATGGAGCTTGCTTGGTGCTCAAGGTAGCTACGCGCCCAGCTGACAAAGGCACGTTGGGCAAGTTGAAATACTTCTCTATCCGTCTGTGCCTGCTCACGGATCCTGGCTGCGGCTTGCTCGACTCCCTCGTCCGAGACGACGACAAGCGGCTTCTCGAGCGCGGTGATAGGTGTTTGCCGCACCTCAAGCAGCTGGATGTAGCCCTCTTCACGCCCTGGGTGGAGCATCACTACAGCGAGACCTCGTCGCCCGGCGCGCCCGGCGCGTCCACAGCGGTGGATGAAAACCTTGGTATCCGTTGGGGGGTCATGCTGGACGACGAGGTCGACTTGGGGAATATCAAGACCGCGAGCAGCTATATCGGTGGTTAGGAGGATGGTGGGCGATGTCGCGTTAACGAAGCGTTCAAAGTTCTTCTCGCGAACCTGGGGCTCGAGCTTCCCATGGAGAGACACGACGTTGAACCCTGGTGGGAGGATGCTGGGGAGAACACGGGCGAAATACTTGACGGCGAAACAGGTCGAAAAAAAGACGATAGCGCGAGCAGGTCGGGGGTCGAGGTTTTCCAACAGTTGACAAAGGGCAGGCAGCTTCTGGCTTGCGGAGGCTATAAAATACGACATGTGTAGTGACATAGGCGTCCTCCTTTCCTGTATCACACCGCCATCCTTCAGACTCTTGACTCGCACAGTAATCTTGTGAGGATATAATAACCCGACTGTTATTAACCTCTCTACTGCCTCGCTGAGGGATGCACTGAACAAGCCCGTTCGGCGTTGTTTCGGGAGATAGCTGAGGATCCGCGTGAGCTCCTGCGAGAAGCCAAGGTCCAGCAATCGGTCAGCTTCGTCCATGATTAGAACCTCAAAGCTGGTGGCGGGCGCCTTGACGTATGGGCTGGAGAGAAGCTCGGCAAGACGCCCCGGTGTGGCAATTAAGAGGTTCGGTGAGAGACGAAGGAATGTGCTCAAATCTTCGGCCGGCTTGGTCGTACCCCCTACTAGCAGCTGTGGGATAATTACGGGCTCCGTCGTGGCTGGCCGCTTCTCGTCGCCCTTGCCGTACTCCAGGAGCTCCGATGACTGGGTATGAAATTTTATGAGTGACACCAGCACGCTGTAAATCTGGGACGCTAGTTCGCGCGTTGGCGATATTATTATGCCTTGGACGTGGTGTCGCTTCGCTGGTTCATCACCCCGCAGGAGTTTCTGTTGAATCAGCGGTTAGTTGTTGCATCGCATTGCGTTGTGAGATGTGATGCTAAATCCAACCTCAACAACAGGGATCAAGAACGCCAGTGTCTTGCCGCTGCCCGTGACAGCCTCCACGACAACATCCTTGTTGCCTCTGAAAATGTCGAGACAGGATTTCTGTACAGGGGTCGGGTGCGCAAATCCCATTGAGGATAGATAGTCAAGAATCCATTGTGCGAGACTTGGGGTTAGTGCATCCCATGACCGCGGCACCTTTCGCGCGCGCTGCTGATCTGGTGCCATTGTCGTGGCGGGAATTCTTCAGAAGGTGTTGATTACTGCAGCAGGAAAAGCATGTCACTCCCCCCCCAAAATAGGGTAGCTTATCGATAAAGGTGGTTGAAGTAACTCTTAGCCCCACCGCGTCTTGGTCCCAAGACAGGTAGGCGCAGCACAGCCCATCCAGAACTTTCCGCAGTTCGAGTCCGTGTGCAACGAGAGTAAGCCTGAGGACCGTGATTTATTTGCCTATTTGGAAAAAGAGAACGCGGACGTACGTGACTTGGTGGGATGCAACGCACACAGTCCGGCGACAGAGATTTCTGGCAGTGATGTCAGTGGAGGCAGGTGTTGTGGAAGCCAATCCTCCCGGCTGATTAACGGGACACTAAGTTGAACTCACCGTTGGCCTCCATTGACCTACAGCTGGTTTCAAACCCGAGGTCTTCACTCGGAAAGATGCTGGGTTGAATTTTCATCGAAGGCTGGGGAGATTGTTCTTTGTTCCCCGCGAAGTGCTCAGCATGAGGCTGCACAGCGTCACATGCTGACGCTGGCAATCATCCCGTGTGAAGTAGCCACCTTCCCCCACGACGGGCTCCCGAGCAATCCGTCCCGCACCAACCGAAAAATTCTGCCGTTGTTTTCCTTGCACACACCCAACCTTCCGACACCTTTCGCATTAACGTTATCCGCAGGCCACCCCATCCTCCGCCGAGACGCACTTGCATCTAGGTAGCTCCGCCGTCGCCCTTGAATCGATCAAAAGATCGAACCTCTCCCCCTTTTGCGCCAGCCATGCGGTGGAGTCGTCACGCTCCGCCGCATCAATTTTCATCACACTGGACCGATCGGCCCTCTTGCGCCCAAAGCAGCCGCCCGACTTTGTCGCGACAACAAACGAGTTTTCGACGACGCCGACGGTAGCAGTGACACCGCCCGCAACATCAACGTCACCAGCAACAGCGACAGACGCGGCTAGGGAATCTAGAAGAGACCGCCATCTCCGCTCAGCCTTTTGGCCCCTTCGATTCCACGACATCAAGCGATTACTTGCGGGTGCTATTTCCCTACCCGCGCTTCCGCCATTCCCTTACAACATGTCTGCTCGAGACAAGACCGCTGTCCCGGCGACTCCGCGTGTGATATCACCAAGCCCGACGCCGTCAGAGATCGACGCAGTCGGCAAGGATTCCTACTTCGGGCCGGTGACAAGATCGGCCGCGAGGAAGCGCCTTGCTACACCCAACCCTGTGGAGGAAGACCTCGATGAAGATGACGCCCCCGAGTTTCGGCGTGCGCGGACCAGAAGTCGCAGTCCGATGGAAACCCGCAAGCCTGGGAGGCTAACGTCAAAGAAGCCAACAAAAGGCCTAAATGGCCACACACCCGTTCCATCTGAACCGTTAACAAATGGGGACATTATGCCCGAAAAAGCCTCCAACGGCCACCTCTCCCCGCCGGCACCGGCGACTTACGGTTGGAGCTGGAGAGATTTCAGCCGTAGCCCGAGCCCGTTAGGCCTTATCCCAATCCACCGACACTGGCGTACATTTGTGCACAAGCACGAGGTCCCGAGGAAGGCGCTGCATGTCTCCATCGGCTTCTTCGTCGTATGGCTATACCTCTCAGGCACTCAGACACTTTCTGTCTGCCCATACCTGATGGGGGCTCTGATACCTATTGCCGCTGTCGACGTCTTGCGCCATCACTATGCACCGTTCAACAGGCTTTACGTCCGTGTACTTGGCGCCTTAATGCGCGAAAGCGAGTTCAGCGGCTATAACGGGGTCATATTTTACCTCCTTGGTGCATGGACGGTCCTGTTCTTTTTCCCCAAGGATGTAGGCGTCATGGGAACACTGCTCCTCAGCTGGTGTGACACGGCGGCGAGCACATTTGGGAGGCTATATGGCCGGTATACGCCGCGTATTCGGCGCGGAAAATCCCTCGCCGGGTCTCTGGCCGCCTTTCTGGTCGGAGTTGGCACCTCAGCTTGGTTCTGGGGTTGGCTGGCTCCGACCAAGGGCCCGTTCCCCGGCGACGAGCTTTTTATGTATACCGGCTCACTTCACGTTCCCGAGAAGCTGTGTGGCCTCCTCGGACTCACCACCGAGCAGGCTACCGTTTCTGGCGCGGTTGCTCTCAGCATCATGAGCATCTGGTCGGGACTGGTGGCGGCCAGCAGCGAGGTAGTTGATCTATTTGGGTGGGACGACAATTTGACGATTCCCGTCCTCAGCGGCATGGGCATCTGGGGTTTCCTAAAAGTTTTTGGCTAGAAGGTAGAGGGCGACTAATGACTTAACACGATCGGGAGCAGGACGAGTATGGAGACATGATTGGTGCGGCTCGGTGTGTACAACATGTTATCGATGCATAAGACAGGCGTTCTGGTGTGGTAAATCGTGTTCAGGCTTGCTTGAGGAAAGCGGCCTCACTTATCGTTGGCGGGAAGGCCAACTTTCGGATGCAGCCATTGAGGACTTTCCAACAGCGTTAGACTTCATCTCAATTCTCACACTATCCCCTAACGCTTTCAAACGAATCCCGTCGTCATGCTCATGGCTCGTAAACGAGCGGTGTCACCTACCCCACACAGCCAAGTGCGTGCGTGCCGTGTAACCCCTCGGACGAACTCAAGAACCTGACCCCGCAACCGTGCAATTGTGAGGAGATAGCAGCAGGTTTTCGGCTGTCAAGGGTGCGCTGTCCTTGGGCGGCATCGAGGGAAGGCGCTACCTGTGCATGTGGTTTCGCCAGAGGACGGTGACACTTTGGTTTATGAGAATCCTGGGGGCCGGATCAGCCCGAAACTACTCGGATGGTTAGATGTCTTTTTTCAGTGCCTGTGTGTCTGTCATCCGCGGGCTGAAGCAGACCGACAGGGGACGCCTGAGAAAGTTCGATGTCTTGCATTCGGCTCCGTGCTGTAAACGAAAGTGGAAAGAAGTGTTCGAGAAGAGGCGGGTCCCCGGCGATTTCTGGCAGGGGCAGGGGGGGGAGGCCAGGGCCAGCCGCGCCTTCTCGAATTGAGTTCTAACCTGGAATATCATCCTCCGGAGAAATTTTGCGTTTGCTTCCAACCTCGCCGACAGCAATCAATTTGACGACCGTGTTTTCGATACTTGAGAATTCTATCGAAATCCTAGCTGCACTCTTTTTGACGTACTTCCTGGCTTTCATGCAAGTCACAGCCTGCGCTGTCCGGATGGAATAGAGGCTGCTGCGACAACGGAAGCAGACGCACTGCACCCCAAAATCCAAAAATCCCACCGAGGGTTCGGGATTAACTTGTCGAGTTGCTGAGAGAAAAATGACGAAGGCATTGTCAAGATACCTAGTAGGCGGGCACCATCTCCTCTTCTACCTTGCGAATACTTTAGTTCCATCCCTCTCCCCAGCCAGCACGCACAATGCACGATGTCCCTCTCTCGACCCGAGTGGGCATCTGTATGTTCATGTACGTTTCCCCCGATGGGCCCTCTGTCAAGGCCCGGTTGTGGCGTCGCCATCCTATAGATTGATGCCCAGTCATCAATCGGCAGCCCAAGTCTGGTTTGACTGCATCTCCTAATTCCACCTGAGCCCTTATGTTACATTTGGCCGTACCCACCCATCGTTCCTGTCGGGCCCGTTCTTTCTCGAACCCAGCGATCAAGGAGGTGGGAGGGGCAACGTGCAGGAGGGTTTTGATGCGTTGTCTCTTGTCGACGCTGGCCCGAGCCTGCATTGCCTCGTTTGCGCACCCACGGCTCGTCGCTCTCCATTGAGACAACGTCTTGTCTCCCCCAGCCTTTCCTGCCCCAATGGCCCCTCCTCTTTCCCCCTCTTCTGCGTTGTCCCTCCCAGTTAGGTCCTCTCCGGTTTGTTGCTCTGACGCAATAGCCGTAGAAGGCGTTGGGAGTGCCCACGAGACGGGAGCGAAGGGCTTCACTCACAGGGTGGTCCTTGTCAGCCATGCAGTAGACAAGAGGAGCCAAGCTAGTTCGAATACTGACTGGGTCCAGTTCATCGGCTCTCCTCACAAGTGGCTCAAACCGTCATCCATTTCTGGTTCACGGCGCTCTTGTTGGTCGAACGAGCTCGGTGGCCCCTACTCAACGCATGCCTTGCAAGTCATGCCCCCACCCGTCCCCTCCTTCTCGCCGCCTGCGTTTTGCAGTTTGTTTGAACGGTGGTCCGGCTTGGTTGCGGCCTAGGGATGCAGTGTGCCAGCACGGCGCTGTTTTAGGTTGACGTGCGAGGAAATTCAGCCCACCAGGACGTCGACCCCAGCAAACCGCCTTCCTTGCATCATATAAGCCTGTTCTCGCCGCAGCCACCGTTCATGGGCACGAACCGGGGAGAAGCACACACGGTGCACTGTTCAGATGAGAACGGCGTGCAAAATGGATCCCCTAGCGAACCTCGGACACGATGTGGTGCCTTGAGGACTCTCTGGTAAACAAGAGAGGCTTGGGCCTACCTAGTACCTCGCGTGGGCCTCTGGGCTGTACGGCATCCCCCTTGACGTACATGACTTGAGACCGCTCCGTCTCTCGAGTCGGAATGTAGAGGTGGCCAAAGCATCCCTTGGTGCCATCGGCTGCAATGGCTGCCTAGATCAGTCGAAAAAGGTTGCGTCTTTCTCTTGACAACTGCCAACGCCCCACGTCAACACCGTCATTCTGAGACCTCTGCAGACCGTCAGAATTGAGACAAACAGGCGAAATGGCACAGCAGCGTCTTTAATCTCGCATTCTCTGGCGTAAACCGCCGGCAGCCGATTCCGGATTGCTCTGATCGACACGGCCAGGCCTGGACACGACTCTATCGGCCCACGCCCCGATGTACATTTTCTCTGCAGAGCCTGGCAGGGCATTGGCCATTCGATGAGAGGCTCACATCCACGGCTCAGACGCAACCATAGCCCCAGAGCGAGAGGGATGTCAGTCCCCATGCCCCACGCTGGCCGAGCAGTGATTTTGGACGAATGAGATGGCTAAAACACATCGAGTTCCTCACTGGACCAATTAGACGATGCGAATTCCAGAATGTTCAATTCCAGCTCCCAACTCTCTTTGCAATGGGTAAAGAAAGCCGGGGGCGCACAGGCCAGTGGGAGATCCCCCAAAAAATAAATTTCGGTCACTCAGGCATTTCGAACAACACATCGCCCGACTCGATGCATCTCTGCCTAACCCGGCGTTTCGACGCCTGTTTGACTTCCGCGCTTTTTCCTTCCGAACCAACGAGAACGCACGTCTGAGCAAGCACACTGGACGAAGATTTTGCCCTCTGATTAGCGTCAGCAGCATGCGCGCTTGTTCGTCGTCACCGGCACACCCCCCAAGAGCTTCAAGGTTCCGGTACTCCGCGCAGGCGTCCACTCGTCTTATTCCAGCCCGCCCTTTTCGTGCGAAACAACGTGTGGCTCTCGCTTGCGTCTACCCAGCCCGTTGTACATCTGATGACCGCTAGAATTTGTGATGGGTCTGGGATGCCGGTTTCTCACCTCCACCGCTGGCCGGCCTGTCACACGCCGTTCCCATCCCCCATTCCCCTATGCCGCCATCCCTTGGTCTGGTTTCTACTCACGGCCCCCTGCTCGTCCGGTACACCCCTCCTATCGAGTTTTCGGTTTCCATCCCTCAACCCGCCTGTTAGATTCACCCCTCTGCGGGTCCTCCGTCTAGACCATAACGTTGAGCCTCCAGTCACACTATCTCGCTGGCCGCGTCTTTTCCCTTTTCGCCTTTCAGTCCTCCGTTCTTGTGTCTGAATTTCGCCTGCCTCCCCTCGTCCCCCCGCCGTTTACAAACGGCTCTCCCGGTTCCATGCCGGATTCCCTGGCCCCTGCTCCCTTCCCCATCCTCCATTGCCACCAATGCCAGCGGTGAATAGTTGCCTCTCGGCATATGCATCTTTTCTCTCAGTCCTTTCTGTGATCAATCAAAACTAGCATGCAAGCCAATCCGAGCCTTGCTTGTTGACCAATTGCTCCAGGGATCAACCCATCGGCCACGGAACTGGTCCTTCTCGTTGGTCTATCCCCGCGGCATGAGAATGGGTGAGTGGCCTGCCACTCTGGGACTGCCACCCCGGGGCCCAGCCGCGTCCTTGTCACCGTCACCTTCATCTGTCTCCTATCTTGTCCCGGTCTCGAGCGGGGTTGAGAAGAGGCTCGACGAATAGATTCACCATGTCTTATCCTACTCGACCTCCTGATATTGGCGAGCTCGTTGGCCGGGGGGGGGCCTCGAAAAAGTATAAATGGCCCATCTTTGTCGTTCTTTCTCTGAAATTTTCTTCTCCTTTTTTCATCACTTTCTCCTCCTCCTAGACTTCCAGTCTCCCAGCCTCCACTTGTCCAAAGACTTGACCACTTGCCCCAAGTGTCACTCCTCGTCCACCCCTTCAAGACACACATTGCTTTGGCGTTTATTCAGCCACTCACCCGCACCAAACACATACCCATACCCACTCATATCCTCCCACGCCTCATTATGGATACCTATTCTTCTCCCTACTACGGAGCCTCTGATGCTCTTCCCATTCCCACCGTTAAGGGACAGTATCAGTACGGTTACCAATATCCTGCCTACTACACCAGCGGCGACAGCACCTATTCAGTGTCGCCTCCCGAGGATCTTGACGCCTCGGTCAGCTCTGGATCAGGCCTTGCTTCGTACGGGAATTCGTATTCCGTCACGAATGCCAGCTACGCCAGCAGCAGCCAGGGAGAGTATGAGAGCGCGGGGTCTGCGAGCGGTATTGATCTGAACGAGTATATGCAAGATCGCTTTGCTGAGACGTTCAACCCGATCCCGCTTGATAACTGCACTGTCAAGCAGGCACAAACGTGAGTCGGCTCCTTTCCGTCAGCGAGAGTGGGTTTGCTGACGCGAGTCGCAATTACAGTTCTGGCCACCTCAACGCCAAACAGCGTGAGCTGCTCGACCTGCAGGCGAAAGCCCAAGCTCGTCTGGCAAAGTCGCGTGCACGGTTTGCGCAGGGGCTGGAGGATGCCCGCGAGGTCCGCAACGACCTTGAGTGGACGCAGAAGAAAGTGACGTAAGTTTTCATCCTCTGCCGGACTACGTTTTTTGTGCTAGCACTTGCATTTTCAATTCTGCGAAACGCAGATGTTTGGAGCAATGGAAATGGTAGAAGCTTACACGCGGGTCAATGCAGAGCGCTCAAGACGAAGGCATCAAAGAAGCACTCTAAAGAGTACACCAAGGCGCGGGCGCGATACCCGTCCCCCGACTCGTACTGATTCTGTGGGCTCCGCCTTCTACGCTTGTTGTTCTCCTCCCATTCCATTTTCTACGACTTCTCGTATTTCTGCTCTGCTTATCAGATGGCATCTACGGCGATTTCTGCAATTCTTGCTTTTTCCTGGAACATACCCTATTTGTTTGTCACAATTTTCAAGTTTCTCTGTTTTTTTTCTCATTGCTGCAAAAAGTTTAAGTCAAAGAGGACGGGGCTGAGAATGAGCCTCGAGGATGAGATGTCGTTGAGACGAGGCGCGGCAAAAATAGCCGCGAACGAACCACACACACCCCCTGCTGCCCAATCTCCGTAAAAATACGGAGGGAGTGGGAGGGAAAAGGGGGGGGAGGGCAGCGGACCTGCAGCGGACCTGGCTTTCTCTTTTTTTCCGCACATCTCACACACGCCCCCTCCCCCATCTTTTTCTCCCGCGCATCGGCAAGTGGCTGTTCCACGAAACGTTATGACTCATGATTGGACGAGACAGGCCGGATCGTTTTTTTTGTCTCTCTGTGAGACTGGAAACTGTAAACCGGGAATGGGCACTGAAAAGTACAGGTACACACTTTTTGCCCTTCCCTTGGAGACTGGGAACAAACGCCAGGGCGGCAGGTAGATCCGCACGCCCCCTCCCGCGGGGAAGCAGACTAACTCCATTTGCTTCATGGATCCGTGGAGAAGGGGGGAAGGGGGGCGGGGGGACTGGGAAAAGCGGTACGAAGACGGTTGTTCGCCCAGGAGGTCACTGCTGGAGGGGTGAATGTTACGCGAATTCTTTGTCCGTTATGTATCTGTGGCAACAGGCCTTTCCATTTTGGGGATCTAAGAGGATATAATCCAGGAGACATTGCCTCTTGCGGTAAAGAGAGGGTAAATACGGAGAGGAGGAGACTGGATTACGGAATGACTAGGGTCTCGGAGTGAGGGGCGGGGTGAGCAGAAACGGGGGTGTGGTGGTAGCCTCGGTGACCTCTTTCCACTTCCTCTGGGTCTGTAGAACCGTTTCCCTGCTCGGCATAGGCGCTTGTATTCTCATTGGGCCGGGAGTCGTCAGGATATTCTGTTAGTCTACCCGTCGTTTCGATAGTAATATCGCCGGTTTCCCTCTGCCCAATGTGACCCCCATCTCGCGACGTTTTTTGCACTGTACCGCCACGGGCCGTCCCGGGCAATGCAGCAAGCCGCCTCAGGCCCTGGCAACATCAGGTGATAGGTGGTGATGCCCAATCTGCGGTGAGGAAGGGGACAGGCACGCTTGCATCCGTATCCCATCCACCCATTCTGCCCGGTCACGTGATACCCCTTAATCAGGAACTGCCCACCCATAGAGGGCGCGGACGCGCCGTCCCGCCCCCAAATGTCAAAATGTCCAATGCGCGGGTCGGGCTGCGATGAGCTGGCACCGAAGCTAATGGCAGAGAGGTACCGAATGCAATAAATACGCCACGAGGCGGGATTGCTTTCTTTTTCTGTCATTCAGTTGTCTGCGGACAATGCGTAATGTGCAGGCTGCCAAGCGCGCAGGGGTGAAGCAGGGCGGTCGGCGGGAATGACTGGTTCAGCGAGTGTGTAGCCTTGATTGTTGCGGGTGGTAGTGCCTTTAGTTTCGTTTGGTTGTGTATCTTCCCTTCTTGTGGGCGGATCATCGCATTTCAGGCCCGGCTTGGACCCTGCCCTGACCTCTGCCCTGGGACAGTCGGTAACCACGAGCCAATGGAGGCAAGGCCTTTTGCTTGTTCAAGGCGCTCCCAGGGGTTCTGGTTGCTGCTGGGGTCGTAATAATCGACGTACCACAGCGGATTGATGCTTGAGAGTGGCCGGGCGGCCTTGTGACGGGCTGTGGTTGCGATACGGTGGCCATGGTGAAAATGGGAAACGTCGATCGGAGCCTCAACCTCTTCAACCCGGTGGTCCGGGTTTTCTGGACTGGGATACCACCCCTCGGAACGCACACCACCTGGGGACGAAGAGGTGACACTCATCTTCAAACCCTCCAGACCTGGTAGATAGACCGGGGCAGGGTCTTTCTGTGTGGCGCTGGAGTTGGCGCTGGAGGTCATGACCCGAGAATGCACGGGTAGGCTGTTAGCTCCTGATGGACTGGGAGCTTGTGAGCTGCTGTCCGAGGTTGCGTCGAAGCGGCGCTTCTTGGACGGGCGGTTTTGCTCTTGCGTACCAAATGATGAGAAGCCGAGAGCGGATGCCATGTCTTGAGCTTCAGTATCCACGTCGAGATCGACATCGTTGGTGGGGGACGCTGACTGTGGCATGGTCAAGCGACTGTGGCGGTGTATCCACAAATTGAAGGTTGGGACAGGCAAGTTGGCGTGTGTGGTTGCAAGGAGCGCTGGGTGTCTTCGTATGGTGATTGGCCTTAAAGCAAGAGGTCTTCTGGCAGGATATGGGAAATTGCTGGGTGCCGTCAATTTTTTGGTTATGATCGAACTGATTTACAGATGGGTTGAAGGTGAGATGAAGTCGGGTCAATCGTACACCAGGCCCAGGCCTCGCTTAACGTGCTTAGCGCAACGCTAACTTTTCCGTGCCCTGGGGAAAATTCTTACCAGGCGTTGAACATGGAATCTGTTACATTTGAGCATTCGACAGGTCAGTTCACTCTCTTGCATTACCAGCACTCTCCCGGGGTGTTTGGCAATCAGCTGTCATCTGTATGGCGACAGGGAAGCGATAGCACAGAAGGTACCAACCTGTGGTTCGGGATAGGAAAGCCGGGAGTTCGTGAGCCACGAGGTTAGCGCTGACTGGCCTGTCTGTCACATCTCACATTTCACTAAGAGCGAATTGAGATCTGGTTCGCTGGTCGCTGGAATCAGATCATGATCTATCGGTGTGACATGACAAGGCTGTGGAGGTGATATGCGTCATGTGATTCATGCTCTCCGCAAATCCAGGCCATTCCATTCTTACACTATTCTGCGGGGTTTCAGACAATCCTCTACTTTGCTCGGTACTTACCAGGGCCCCAGGTAATACTCTTCATGAATATTCCCTGTGCTTACCTTCTTTTACCCTTGAAGTCGATCACGCTGGAAGTCCAAAACCGGCCCCTGTCAAGTAGATTATTGTCTAAAAACCCATGGAATGGTGTACGGTACAAGAATATCAAGTTACTTGCAAGGTCCATTGAACGCCAAAAATGGTGTCCAGGTAAGGATATTGGAGGTATATGTACGAATATTGTTTGTTCAATCATCAGTGGTGACAGGTACAATGCGGACCCGCACCTTTGATCGTGCACTGGCCGGTGTGCCAGGTTAACCGTGTCGTCCAATTCCGGCGTTTCATTCCAACCTGAGACGCACACTACTAGCCTCACCTCTCGCTCCGAACCAACACACATCATCATCAAACACCACAAAATCTCATCATCACCATCACCAAGCCATATACTAATATTCTCGCAAATTATCTGAGCATCTTGCCCACCCACTCAATACAATCCAATCCAAGGGGGGAAAAAATGGCACCACCAACCATCACCCTCCGCTCCCCCTCCAAATACATCCCCCCCTCGACGTCCCCTTCCGCTTCCGGCTTCCAACCCCCACCACTCACCTTTGTCCACCGCACCTGGACCGTCTCCCACTCTACCCTGTCCATGTGGCGCACCGCCCAAAATGTCCGCATCACCTACGGAGCCCTCCCCCCCACTGCCAAGAACAAGTCTCCCCCACAAGAACGCATCGACGACCTAGTTGAGTATGAATCCCTCTCCGGAAAAGGCACCGTCAAGACCATCGCCGGTATCGACACTGCGGCCAAGTCAGGGGATTGCAGCGTTTGGGACTGGCGCGGCAAGGGATTGCTCGCGCTTCTGAGTAGCCGGTGGGAGCTTTTGGGATGGGGAGAGCAGGTTTTGGAGGATGGGACGACGGAGCGGTGGATGGTTTCGTGGTTTGCTGCGACGCTGTTTACGGGGGAGGGGTTAGATTTGTTGAGTGATCGGAGGCAGGGACCGAGCAGGGAGACGGCGGAGGCGGTGTTGAAGGCGCTGGGCGAATTGGAGGCGAGGGAGGTGGCCGAGTTGGTGCGGGAGACTATGAAGCCTGTGGCTATTAGCTTGCCGTGGAAGGAGAGGTAATTCTTGAGAGGTTTTGTTTGGACATTGGATGGACGGATAGGTGGGTGGGGCGCACGGTGGGTGCTCATGGAGCTGGGTATGGTTGGATGGGCTACCATGTATTCTGTGGATGAACGTTGGTATATACTCGCGCAACCGTTGGCGATGCTGGACTATTACTACTGTTTATACTGTATTTTTCACGGACACGTGTTCGCGGGCTCGATGGCGGCTGTCATCGTCCCGATGCCTTCTCGCATCATCACAGCTTCCGTCTCGATGACCAAATCGACCGCGATCATGATGGGAATGCTCTCTCCTTCCTGACCTCTCCGACCTGTGACGACGTTCACTTGACCTCCCACGATCCCTAGTGTGGCCTTGCTCCTGTTCGTCTCTGCGTCGCCGCTTAGGTCTTCTTTTCTCCTCTCTGCGCATCTCGTTGAGTTCCCTCTCTCTTTCTGCAGCCTCGCGGTTTCTTTCCCGGTTCAGCTCCCTCACCTGTGCAGCACCCCTCTTCATCATCGCCAGCGGATCACTCGCGTCCAGCCTGACCGCCTCTCTGACTCTCCTGCCTGGGTCTTCATTTCCCCAGACGTCTCGCGACGGCACCAGCGCTCCAGATGGTTCACCATTTGCCGTCGTGTACCACGGTCCCGGTACTCCGACCCCTAACCCCTCTTTCCCTGCAGCGTTGGAAAACCGCATCCGGTATTGATCCTCCATCTCCCGCTTCTTCCTGGTTGCCTCGCGCTCAGCCTCCTCGTTCTTCTCTCCCCGCTGCGCGTCCGCCTCGCTGAACAGCGAGATGTGCCCCCGGTAGTCCACCAACGAAGTTGGGGCCTTGGAAATTGAACCAGTCAATACCTCCCGCGGCCCTTGACCATTACTATCTGCCTGTTCCTTCGCCATGCGCATCTCAAAGTCGGTATCATCCTCCCCTTGACGCTTGCGCTTTCGCCGGGCGCTGTCGCGGCGACCAGGTCCATCGCCGTGATGTTCCGAGAATAGCGGACTAGCGGTTCCGGCCTCATGCTCGAGCGGAGGAGGGATCTCACCTCGGAGAATTGCAAGGCGGCGCTCGGCGTCGCGCTCCTGCATACGCTGCTCATCGGCCTCTTCGCGGGCACGGGCTGCGGCTTCATCTCGTCGCACCCGCGCAATGTTGTCGGTGTTGTAGACGTTCCATGATTTCTTGCCGAGGAGGTGGCTGGTCGCGTAATTAATACTTGTTAGGGGAGAACTAATGGGGAGGAAGACACTTACAGAGGCATCGCGGAGGTGCAACAAAGGTTGTGAGCCTTACAGGCGAGAGTTCTTGAAAAAAAGCCAATCCACACCGCAACGCTGTGAGAGCTAGCGTTAGTGACTAGTACGTAGTGTACACCTCTACCGGGGTAATAAAGGTTAGCGTGTAAATTCCTAACCTTCTCTGGAAGGGGCCTGGTCAGGTAACTTTTCTAGCAATTTCTATGCCAGGCTACCTGCCCAGCCACCACCAACTCTGGAAATCGAATCCTCAGAGCCCTGAAACAACGCAAACACCCTGGACCTTTCCTAGAGATTTCTACCAGTACCTCATTCACTTGTGATTTTGGCCCTGACACCTTGTATCAACGACTATTCCATCCCTGGTTAGGAATTCACACGCTAACCTTTATTATCCCGGTGGAGGTGTAAGTGACAGGGATAGGTGGCAAGCCGAAATCTGGGTATGGTGTTTCACCGGGAAATTTGGCCCTGGAGTTGAGCTTGAACAAAAGCAGAAGGGGGGGGTGCCTGAAGGGTTGTTTGCACGGTACGCTGAGTAGGTACTTCACCGTTGTGTGTCTCCAAATACTTGATGAGTTATCCAACAGCCAATTCAACATGTGTATTTCTTTGGACGTTAACGGAAAATGCAAGAGATAAATAGGTCCCATACCTCCGAAGGGTTAGTGGAAAATTAAAGAGTAAATCACTGCTTAAGCGTCTTCACTCAACCACACATACCAAGTCCCACACTATCAATCTTTTACTGGCAACCCCTCTTGCTGACCATCAGCGGACTTGAAACGACACCAGCCCTGTTCAGCGCGGGGTGGGGACCTGCCGCCCTCGACTGCTCCAAGCAACAACAAAACGTCAACATTTGGTCTTGTAAAGGTGTGCGTGGCTTCGCTAAAAGACAAATATTGTCAAAGACGACTATTTAAAAGTGTTCACAGAGACGGAAATCCTTCCTCAAATCCACGTACCCACAGCACCGCAATCCAATCCGAGCGTACCTTATTGCACTGAACCTTGAGCTCAAACGCACTAACGGCTCCGACATAATGGATCAGCGCGCTGCTCTCTTTGGCCGCGGGGGCTCTGGCAGCTCCGGCCTGCCTGGCCGCCCAAACCAGCGCCCAGCGGGTAACCAGGGCATGGCCCAACCGCCGCCGAGTGGTTACGATAACTACGGGCCACGCTCGCCGGGGAGGCCGCAGGGCGGAGGCGGAGGCGGTGGAGAATACGGTGGTTACAGGTCCGAACCCAAAAGTCAAGCATACCAGCAAACACCGCAGGCGCGGCAGGTCCCTTTGCGGCTGGCAAAGGTCGAAGACAAGACACTGCAGACGCAGTTCATCTTTGGCAACATGTGTGAACCCCCTCGAAAGCGGTACTTGCGCTCCCTGCTAACCTTGAGTGCGAATAGCTGCGCCGTGTCACCCGAAGACTTCCCTTCACACCGCGATGGAAAGGACCACTACATACGCCTGACGGGGAGGATGCTGAGAGGCGACTACGTCGTGACGGCACGACCCGTCCCTGGTTTCCCGAGAGGTTGCATCAGCTTGTCGGATCCCCAGCGGACATGGTGTGGCATTGGCATGATGGACGAGGTTGTGGGCGAGGTATATGACGCCTTCAGCCGTGGAGAGAAGGCATACATTGGCTCCATGGATGTCGAAGTCGGGTTCGCGTCACTAAAGAAAATTGTCGACGCCCCGTACGACCAGGACGAGCTGGCCAAGCTCTTTACTACCACCTTCAGGAACCAGATCTTTGCGCCAGGGCAGAGACTGCTCCTCGATGTCAAAAATATCCCCCTGTCCGTACTGGTTCGAACCGTAACTCTGCTCAATCTCGGCATGGATGCTAGCGGCGATGCGCCGACCCTCAGCGATCCATCCGTCAGAGGAATTTTGACCGAGCAGACAAAGATAGCATTCTACAAGGATGCCAAGTCGTCTATCAAGCTCAAGGGCTCCAGCAAGCGGCCTGCTGCCAACGCCATCGTCAATCCTGACTTCAAGTTTGAAGACATGGGCATTGGCGGGTTGGATGCCGAGTTCTCTACCATCTTCCGCCGAGCCTTCGCCTCGCGCATTTTCCCTCCGGGCATGATTGAGAATCTCGGAATCATGCACGTAAAGGGAATTCTACTTTATGGTCCACCCGGAACCGGAAAGACTCTGATTGCCAGGCAAATCGGCAAGATGCTGAATGCCAGGGAACCCAAGGTCATCAACGGCCCTGAAGTCCTGAACAAGTACGTCGGTCAGAGTGAAGAAAATATCCGGAAGCTCTTCGCCGATGCCGAGAAGGAATACAAGGAGAAGGGAGACGAATCGGGCCTGCACATCATCATCTTTGACGAGTTGGATGCCGTGTGCAAGCAGAGAGGCTCTGGTGCTGGTGGCGGTACGGGTGTGGGTGACAGCGTGGTTAACCAGTTGTTGTCCAAACTTGATGGTGTCGACCAGCTTAACAATATCCTGCTCATCGGAATGACCAACCGTAAGGACATGATCGATGATGCGCTCCTGCGCCCTGGTCGTCTTGAGGTGCAGATAGAAATCTCGCTGCCGGATGAGTTTGGCCGGTCGCAGATTCTCAAGATCCATACGTCCAAAATGAGGGATAGCAATGTTATGGGCAACGATGTCAACCTCCAAGAGCTCGCAACTCTGACCAAGAACTTCTCGGGCGCCGAACTGAGCGGTTTGGTCAAGTCGGCCACGTCTTTCGCATTCTCAAGGAAGATCAAGGTTGGCACCATGGCAAGTGTCAGCGATGATGTCGCCGACATGAAAGTTGAGAGGCAAGACTTCCTCAATGCTTTGAGCGAGGTTCGGCCCGCGTTTGGCGCCGACGACTCGGAGCTCGAGGAGGTCTTGCCCTACGGTGTTATACATTTCTCACAGAGCATCAAGGCTATTGTGAACGATGGTTTGCTCTATGTTGATACCGTGCGAGTGCAGGAGAGGCTCCGACGCATGTCTGTGCTGCTTCACGGGCCCGCAGCGAGTGGAAAGACAGCGTTAGCGGCTCATATTGTGGGTAATATATTTCCCCACTTGAATAAGTTTATTGACCTGACTCCGGATAGGCTATGAAATCCGACTACCCCTTTATTAAGCTACTCACCCCGGCGTCTATGGTTGGGTATCGGGATGAGATAGCCAAGAAAGACTACCTGCACAAGATCTTTACCGATGCTTACAAGAGTCCACTGAGCATGCTCATCTTGGGTAAGTTGTGTCCCAAAGACTGACTGACTCGTGCGGGATTTCTCAGCTGACACGCAGCAGATGACGTTGAGCGCATGGTTGAGTGGAACCCCGTGGGTTCTCGGTTCTCTAACTACATACTCCAGACGCTCGTCACGCTTCTAAAAACACCACCCCCCAAGGGCCACCGCCTCCTTGTTATTGCAACGACGTCGCAGCGCTCTATCCTGGACCAGTTGGACGTTGTGAGCGCCTTCGATCGCGAGATTCCCGTACCTGCAGTACGCGACCTTCGCGAGCTAGGCGTTATACTCACCGAGGCGGGTATGTTCGGCTCTCCAGCAGATATCAACGAGGCACTCAACTCGGTGCGTTCGTATGCCTCGGAGCGGGTCGGAGTGGGTATCAAGACCATCTTGACGACAGCTGAGACGGCAAAGCTCAGCTCGGATCCTATTCAGTGGTTTGGTGAACAGATTGCCACGGAGATTGCGAGGTACAACCCTTTGTAGAGTCTGACAGGTAATTATCAGATGGCTCGAAGGTCAATTCTAAAGGATGGTCTCTATTCATGGCTCCGAAGAATGTGAAGTAATACAGACCGTGTCTCCCAAACCCATAGTTCCCGACTTGGAATTTTGGTCTTGCTTTTGCGTCCAGGGCCGAAGTATCCACTTCACTCGATCGTTTTACATTTACGAAAGGTTTTTTAAACAGCCCATCAAGCCTCATCATGCCAACAATAATTCGGGGGCTGAGTTGTGAGACTTTCCCCCTAGATTGATAATCTATTAGTGAGCCCGGGAAAGCTATCCTCTCTGGATATCTCCACGGAAACATCAAGAATGTGAGGCGCATCGCCTGCTATTTCGACGGCACATGGAGTAGAACTGCGATGCACCCCCAAGAGCAAAGCGCAAGCCCTCCCTCTTCCCATATGCAATACAGTGTCTCCTTTTTTTTTGGGGGGGGGGGGGGGGGGCGGCGGAGAGAAAA
>Ga0247765_1000601_pt1 | contig 26129 bp, 31 predicted proteins | sample UWRJL106311C6_FD_179949 | JGI IMG/M metagenome (GOLD analysis project Ga0247765, IMG submission 179949) | Plant litter microbial communities from Arlington Agricultural Research Station in Wisconsin, United States - UWRJ-L106-311C-6 | ecosystem: Environmental > Terrestrial > Plant litter >...
TGTTTTTTTTTGTTTTTTTTTTTTTTTTCGCGCGTGCAAGGACCAGATGGCCGTGGTCGCAGGCGATCGTGTACCATTGGCTATCCTACATGCAGGTGCGGCATCCAGACAAGCCGCGAGCTGTGCTGTCGGCAGAAGTGCCGCTGAGGTTGCGGCGCCCAGCATTCCTGGGAGTGCGCTGCTCGGCGCCGAGATCAGCACCCCAATGCTCCGTAACTTACCAATCCCTCGGCACTGCAGGTCCACTGGAACGCCGTCCTTGCACAGGCGCGGGACGCTCCCCGAGTGCCACAATCCCTTCTGTCGGTAGCTACAGCGCGCGCTAATTGCTGTGTCCTTTGCATACGTTACACGCTACGGCAGCTGCCCACACCCGCTGTCTTGGACTTTCGGTCGCACATGAAGGCCGTCGGGTGCGAAAAGGACAAGCAGAGAAAAGTTCCGACATGCGGTAATCGCCCGCACTTGACTGGGCTCCTGTCAACTCCAAACAGCTGAAGCGAACAGGGTCGGAAAGATGCGACAGCCCAGCATTTGGTCTGGTGGCGGAGCAGTGCCATGATCTGCATCACCCGCAGGCCATGTCCACTGTTGAGTCCTGCAAAGAAGAAAAGAAGCGTTCGAGAGGTTTTCGTTAGGGCCATTTGGGGGGCGGTTGAGCCCCGCTGCGACCCCACCTGCTCCAAATGATCGTTGGTGGGGGTGGGGTCGAGCAAGATCTGCTGCAGACTGCTGCAAACACAGCCACCTCCGGGCTCAACCATCGAACCTCAAAACGTCTCGTCAACAACGTCGACCGTTCATGACCAGAAAACCACGCATCCGCCCGGGCCTTTGCTAGACGGCGCCGGCGGTGGCTTATCAGATCATGGGGTGCCGAACTCCTCCCGTCCAAACACGATTGGCTTTGGCCTATTGGGGCTGACGAGACATTGGAGACATTGGCTTGGTGACACCAGAACACCACTGCCATCTCCTCGTCCCGCTGCCAGAAAATCCCCATTCATGCGCCCGCTTCCCGCCATCTCGCCCCAAGTTAAGCACGAGACGGGGTGAATCACGAGCAAGCCGCTGAGACCAAGCGGCTTCATTCAACTTCTTCACCGCCTCAACCCCACCACCCGATCAAACTATTATGTACCCCGGCATATCCATCACACACCCACCGCATGAATCTGGCTCTACCAGCGGGTTTCTAAGCTTCTTCCTCCTGCTTCCCTCGGTCCCATCCGATGGAAGATCACAGATGGATACCCCCTCTCATGCATAGCCCGTGGGGCTGTGGTTTCTCGGCCCTTTCTGACACTTGCCATCTCGGGCAAGGTACCGGGGCACCCTTGGCGGAGATCATCACAAACGGCAAGTCTAGGAGAATGAGAACATGGGAGCCTCATGGGTCTGACATCACCCACCAACCCCGCTCACTGTAACAAGTATACAGGGTAGGCCTCCTTTTTGTCTCTCTGGCCGACTTAGCCTCCTCGCGCCGCGAGCATGGGCAAGTATCACGTTTGGTGTTTTTTTGTCACGCATTGGCATCTCGGTGTGGGTGCACGAGCGGTATTTTTCTACCTTTTGGGCATCTGCATACCGACTGAATTTGCACTTTGACTGTGGCATTACTATCTATCCAAACAATGACACATCATGGCATGATTCTACTCGATGCCTCTTCAGCCTTGTCTCAGCCATCCTCTCTCTCTTTCGTTCATCACGATAACATCGAGCCCCTCTACCCGAGCCGGCTTTTTTTCTTCTTCCCTATCTTGTTCTGTTTTCCGGTCAAAACCCGGGACTGATGGATGCGATCCGCTTCCCAGAATAACTACGGAACATGTCGATCACCCAAGTTTCAGGTATTTGATTTTACTATTCTTAGTGGCTGATATAGCCGTTATAGATAAACAACGAGCGACGAAACTGACATCAGCCTTTTAAAACACTGGAGGACCAAATCTTCCGCCTGACGTAGCTACTACTAACAAGTCACGACAGTGTTTTAACTGGATCAATCCGGGGCGGTATCAGATGCTCAATGATTTGAGTCGCATCTCGTACCCTATCACGCGACAGTTGACGGCATCACGGTTACCCAAATTCAAAACATTATGATCTCGATGGTGGGTTTTGAACATTGTCTGCTGATACCAACGTATCTAAACTTGGAAGCCATGCGATAGGCAAAGTTGAAGTGTCCGGTCGGGATAACAGTAACACGGAGTCTTTGAATGTGACACCTGACATTTGATAGAGCAGCGACGGCTGAGACACCACGGCGAGGCAGCCTGCCGAGACACGCGAAAGTCCTCTGCAGAAAATATAGTAGACTATTAGGGTGGCGATATCAAACAGGGTACATCAGGAAGATTACTCGGGAATATCAAGAGCGGGATGATACCACCAACTGTCCCACCTAGCGCATCGGGTCATGACTAAAATTACGATGATTTTCTCCCGAGGTTCTGAGCCAGGGTAGAGGTGAAGCTCGGGTTGCTACAGAGTCTGAAGACGACTCACCCACATCAACTACCCACAATGCAGCCTCCCGATGGTTGGCTGCCGACTCTGCCGAGGTGAATAGAGTTCCCTCCCATCGGGCTGAGCGACATGTATCATGTCCGGTGCTACTCTATGTACGAAATCGTTTACCCTCCAATCCCAACTGGTACTGCACACGAGGATTTTGAGCCGGGTTACGACATGTGTCAGGTGTCAGATAGTAACGGCAAGTTCCCGTCCTGCTATGACGTGGTGAATCAAGTCAGGACTGAAAAGAGTACAGTAAGTATACCCACAACGGGTACCTTACCATCCCAGCTCCGCCTGGCCAGGACGACAGATACAAAACCAGGCCCACAAACACACCTCGTGCCCCACTATGTGAGACTACGGGCTCTGTGATGTGATGGGCGCCATGTGACTGTGATTCCATGGCGCCGAGGTGCTACTTGGGTTCTCCGTGGACTAGCTGTTTAATATAACACTTCTGAACACATCGGGACGTACACGCATGGCTTCATCTCCGATTGTTACCTTGGCCTAGCGTTCCGGGTGCCCTTGCCCTTCCGTCTAGAATATTCAGGTATGAAACAAAACAAACCTTAACTCGGGTTTATCTCCCGCAAATGCGGTTGGTTGGTTCACCCAATCTAGTACTTTCTGTATATGGATACAGATGGAGAAAGGAGGGGGGGTAAAATTTGATTTCCTTTGCGTGGGACCTTATGTTTGCAGTTTGCTCTGTCTTGATACCATATGTATTGATTCTTGTATAAATTGTTGTAAGTCGCAAATGAAATGAAATGAATGTAGATAAAAAAAAAACAAAAAAACAATCCGTACGGGGGAGGAGGGAGAGAGGAATTGGAAGCTGGGATATAACCACAGTTTACCCCAAATAATAGTAACCAAGCAGTTCCAAGTCGCTTTGGCGGAGTGGTTAACGCGCTGCCCTGCTAATTCCCCAAAAAGGAATAGCAAGTTTAGGCAGTTCCTTCGGGAGCGTAGGTTCGAATCCTACAGGCGACGTTTTTTTATTAAAAAATTCCTGTTTGCTCTTTTTTTTTCCCTTCTCCGTAGGAAAAAAGGACACTACCACATTTTTTGTCTTGCGTTGTTACTACTTACTTGCCCTTCCCTCATTGAATTAGCTCTTTTATTTCCTCCGTAGTGTTTGTCGCGTCGTTTCCGTGTTACACCTGCTGAGTAAGGAGGATTCGCTTCTGATGCCACACAGCAGCGGAGATGCTCCAGCAGGTGAGAAATCGCAGTTACAACTGTTGAACAGGCCTACGGTATAAGTCGCTCAGCCCCTCTTGCGGGTTAGAAATTGCAGTGATCACGGCACGCCACTGGTCATACTAATTGCCCTTTGAGCCCCCACCATTCCATTCCTACTTGGTCGCCATCTGCTTACACCAGTTCAGCTCCACATCACCATCAGGAAACTCCGTCAGATCAAGGTCGGACAAACACAAGTTCGTACTTTGCTACCCTAGAAAAAAGAACCAGAACCACACGGTCCAGCGAGCCCACAAACCACCAACTCCGTCTAAATGATGCAAGAAATAACAGGTTAATAACGACATGTCTAGGCAGGTGAATTGTCCCCTCTCATGCAACACGATCACTATTCCGCCCCACGGTACTCGGACTCGCAAACCCCGCATCCTCATCCGTACCATCATCCTTTAGCAGTTTTCTCCTCGCGGCTTGCTCGTCGTCTTCATCGTCCGACATGAGCCCCTCCAACTCAAACTCGCCTGCGTCACGGATTTGGGTGGCGTCCCCGGTCCGTCCGCCTCTTGCACGGCCGTTTGCGGTGGCAGCAGCTTTGTTGAAGAGGGCGGCGTTGGCCGAGCGGTCGTAGACGTGGATGAGCATATTGACAAAGAGGAAGAGCAAAAAGGCAAGGCTGTAGAGGATGAGGATGTATGCGACGTGGTCGATGCCGGAGCCGGCGACCAGGGCCATTTGCTCCTCGTTTGCACCCATGAAAAGGAAACCTCCTGCGAACAGGAGCTGGGAGCAGTGTTAGTCGTAAAATGCTGACACAGCTGCGGATGAACTTACAAAAATAGGGATATACTGGAAGCTGTGTGACTCGGTGCCGTCCTCCGATATGCCCGGCTTATCCTGCAAGATGAAGGCAATCTCGATAATACGGGTGACACCAACGGCCATCAAGGTGTAGCCAAAGATCTTGTGCGTCATGGCACTGACGGCAAGGTCCTGGGGATGCGCAGACATGGCCCAGCCAGTCATGAGGATGACAAAGCCAGGGATGAAGTTCCGCTTGGGAGACCCATCACGCCCACGGCTGAGCCAAACACCAGCCAGACCGGCACACCACCAGATTATTCCCATTGTGGTGTGCTGCCAGTCGTTACGCACCCAAGCAGTGCCCCAACGGTGTTCGGTAAACGTGTTGACACATCCCCAGGCGGCAATCACAACGCTGTCGAAGAATTCCTGGCTGCGGCCGGTCCGCCGCAACCACACTTGGCCAACCAACAATAAAATTGTGAGTAGCACACCGTAGCCGATGAAGGCGCTCCCCATGATGAAATGAGCGGCGCACTGCCCCAGGTGGTCCCCCTGGCAGAAGCCCAGCGCTGTGATACCGCCAAACAACATTTGCACCCAAGCCATGACAGGGAACGCCTTGCCATTGATGCTGTGGAGGAGGCGAACCGTAGGTCGGATGCGTCCGTGAATACCACGCTCGAGGTGCAGCTTCAGGTAGATGCCCAGGACGACCTGGCCGACCATGAGGAAGAAGATGGGCGTTGCGGCCTTCGCATGAACGTTATTGTGGACAAACTGTCTGCCGCCGTGAAGGTGACCGAGGGCGAAACCGAGAAGGGATAACAGCGTGGCCACGACCTGCAGAGGCACATGCCACCTGCTCTTGATTATCTGTTTGACCGCCAACCGTCAGCGTCAAGCCACTGGAGGGAGTAACACTTCTGAGAATGAACCCACCCCAAGCACCATTCCCAACGGGAAGAGGATGCCAAACGCCAGCATCTGTATAAAGATGTGTGCCCACAATGTTGAGTCCTGCAAATACCCATATTATCAGCATCTACTTTTTCCCATGTGCATCACAGAGCCCCTGCCATCCGGCCAGGCAGGCGTAGAATGGTGAGTCCGCCATACAATTGGTTCCAACGAGATGGTCGCCCCCTCAGGGATCTTGTCATCGCCATGTTCGTGTCCCTGCGCCATTGGTAGAAAGGCCGCCGCGAGCAGCGCGACGGTTGCTGTCGAAGTCGAGATCGAATTCGGGGTAGAGGGCCAGCGTTGCAGCAGCCCCCCTGACAAAGCGAGGGCAGTCATGGCGGGCTACCGGACAGCTTTTTAACACCTTGCGGGGTACCTTAGATGGGATCTCCAGTATCCAACAGGCCACTGGGGCGCGCGAGAAAAGCCGGCGCGTTCGGGGAACCGGAGCGAGATGGGGTTCGGCGTCTCAGGGGCGGATTCTTGTGTACTGGATCGGACGATTTTCCTTACGTCGCTCGTTCTTGGGACGGCTTCCGAACTAAAACGGTCGGACCTGACGGACGGGAGTGGCGCTTTGTCGGCTGGCGACAGTGCAATTGAATGCCTGTCAAGTCGGTATCCGGAAAAAGAACGTCCGGAGTGAGCTTGCGTGGGAAGGAAAGGAAAGTTTTGGTTGTAAATGCAGCTGCAAGCCGGCGTCCTCGGGACTTGCTGGGGCTTTGGACACGCGCATTTTGGAGGTCGTGACACTTGGCTCATCTCGCTCAGCAGCATCGGTACGTACCGATTGGGGGGCGGCAGCGGTCATTGGCTGCTTTGATGGATTGCGGGGCGCCATGGTGCTGGGCCTCGCTTGGCTGGATTTTGCGACGCTTGGGGGCCTAAAATCGTCATGCGAACCTCGGAGACTCTGTCAAAGTAGGAGTTTCCACGTTTATGATGGGTTGTGGTATTTTGGTTTACATTGTGTTACCTGGATCTATATGCTCCCTTGGGCCTCACCCGATGACCTCAACAGCGATACAATCCCACAGAGATGTACGTAACTAACTCGACAGCTGAGCCCTAACCCTTGTTCTTCTGCCATGCTTGCCCCTGAACGACAACTCCTACTGATTACTTGCCTTCGGCGGCTCGTTTCATGTCCTTCTCCCATTCGGACCTCATCCTCTCGGCGAGACTATCATCTGTGAGGACGCTATAGGCAACGTGAGCCATGGCTCTACCACATTCGACGGCGTGGTTGAAGGATTCTTCAGTGCCAGCCACGGCCGCAAATCCCTTGGTATGGTTGGCCTCGCCCTCTCCCGTGGCAATGCCAAAGGCCCCGTGGAAACCGGGACATTCGTAACAGACATCACCCATATCGGTGCTTCCAGCCAGGAAATCCATCGGCTCGTTGTATGCAACCTGGCCTCCCATAGCCTCGACGTACTTCTCGCAGAGGACCGAGTTGGGGCGCACATCGGCGTATGAGTTGAGGGGCTCGATGCGCATCTCGCAGCCGGTAGCCAGGGCGGCACCCTCGAAGCACTTGCGCACACGTTCCCACAGAGCTTGGGCATGGTTGCGCGTGTCGCTCCGGACGTAGTACTCGACACAGCAGTCCGCCGGCGTCACGTTGGGTCTGTCGCCAGCCTTGCGGAAGACACCGTGGATGCGCTCATAAGGACGGATATGCTGGCGCAGCATGCTGATGGCATTATATGAGAGGCAGACAGCGTCGAGCGCGTTGACACCGTCCCAGGGGGCAATGGCCGCGTGTGCCTCTTTTCCGCTGAAGTGGACACGCATCTTGACGTTGGCGAGCATCCGGACGAATGCGACGCCCCGGACACCATTGGGAAGTTTATGGCCGGGACCAGGGTGCACCATGAGACTGGCGGCTGCGTCCTTGTAGGCTCCTGCCGCGATAAGCTTGAGCTTTCCACCGCCTCCCTCCTCAGCCGGCGTTCCCAGGAGACGGACACGGCCAGGAATGGGATGCAATTTGAGAGCGGCCACAACTCCCAGGAACGCAGCCAAGGACGACGAGGCGATCAAGTTGTGTCCACAGGCATGGCCAATCCCGGGCAGAGCGTCGTACTCGGCATTGAAAATGATGAGACGACCGCCCGTACCGAATTCAGCCTCGAAAGCAGTCTCGACGCCGTAGGCATGAGGAGTGACGTTGAAGCCTTGTGTGCTAAGAGTGCGGACGAATAAGTCGTGGGCCTTGTACTCCTCGTAAGCAAGCTCCGGGTTGTTGTGGAGCTCACGGTTGACGTGCGAGATGTCGGGAATGTGAGCTGTGATCCCGTTGTCTATGGCCGTTTTACTGTCGAATTCAGCCATGGTGGAGGTACCTAGGCAGGAGGATAACGGCTGTGGTGATGGACTAACTACTTCAGTCTGTCAGTGGGCTGAGGGCTGTAAATCGCCAAGTGGAGCAGACAGCGTGTGAGTCGCTGGAAACAGCTCAGGAAACTTGAAAAATCCAAGTGCTGGTCGATGAGGAGGAAAATTCCTGAATGTATCTTTTTCTGTTTGAGGAATTCTGACTTGTCTAACGATGCGTTCGTCTCCTAAATATTCCTAGAGGAAAGGTGACTGAAGGGTTTGAAAGGAATCCCCGCAATCCCCGCCCCGCTCAAAAGTGCCTACATATCCTTAGCAGTCACTGAAGTAGCCATTTTGTGCAGCAGCCTCGGCGATCGCGATTTCAGGCCAATAGGGTGAGATGAGGGTGGGCAAAATGGCCACGCCGAGCTGGCGGCCATGGAACGGGAAGTCATGCATCTGGCTTCTTCCCGTTATGACTTGAGGTGCGACGCGACCCTACTAGTACTATGGCATCAATGTTCAACTGCAGGTTGACAAACCCAGCCCCTATTCATTGTTCAGGGACATGCAACAACAACAAGAACAACAGCAAGACCAGACATGCTGAGTGTTGGCCAGTCAGACAGTACTCGACTTTCAGTCGTGTCTTTATCCAACCTTAAAGAACCCTACTAAAACTCTTACTCAAAATGCTCAAGGGGTTGGATGGACGAGCCCCAAACAAAATGGTCAAACGGGGAGCTAACAGGTACAGTGCAGCTAGCTCACCCGCTGGTACAGACTACTCGACAGATTTCACGAACCCTGCCCATGCCGATTCTCACTTGGCCAGACTGCTCGAGAAATATCTTCACCAAGGCATCGCGCAACACCCGGTGGTTCAGTTTCGACAGAATCCACATCTGCTTGAACTCATCTGTTGTCTCCAACCCGACCCAGAACAGGGGCCACTGCATTCTTTCGGTTTGGACTCTATCGTCTGTTGCCAAAGTCTTTTGGATCAAGAGTAAGAGCGTAGCAGCTGTGTCGAGGATCTCCAGCCCCTCGTCTGAGCGGAAAGGGAAGTGCTCTTCAGCGAGGCTGCACCTGGCAAGATAGATTGATACGGCGTGGTAGTTAGCAACTGCCCAGTCTGAATTGGCCATCAGACGATTCCTCGTTCGTGATGGTGACTCGGTCAGCCGGAATACAGAACTGACTGGGAATTTGCGCTGGATTGATTCCAGTCTGTTCCTTAGATCGCGAGCTTTCTCATTGTCCATTGGATAGGCCTCTGCCGCCTCGTTGATCTCCTGCACCAACGCCCACGTAGAGTGGAGCAATTCCAGAGCGCTAGCATTTGCGAGATCATCTTCGAGTTGGTCGTCAGGATAACCGTTACCCCAATGAAGTTGCAGGGTGTCTCTCGACGTCTCGTGCATGGCAAAGATCCCAGTGGCGGTGATAGATTGGGACAGAAGTTGGGCCATGTTGCCCCCTTCGCCCTGAAAACAGGACTGTGAGTCGGCCCAAAATAGCCAGACTGCCAATCTTGCCAGTAGAGCTCGCGAGTGGGCTGACGAAAGTGATCTCGCCCTTGGTTTTACATTTGGGGTTTCACCACCGAGACTAACTGAAGCGAGGAGTCGGTGGAGCTGACAGCCGCTAAGGTAATCATGCATCAACCTGCTAAGTTCGGGGTACGGGATTCTGAGGCCAGACTGTCGGCGTCTCTGGTGAAGACACAGGAACCAGAAACACGGCATGATAACGAGAGGATCAGCTTCGGGGTCTGCGAGCTCATCGGCCAAGAGTCGGCGACCCAGTTCATAATGCCGCCCGGAACTGGTAAACATGGAACAATGTGAAGGATTTCGCCAGGCGACCTCTGCGAGCGAAGCCGCCAACAGGAGGTGTAAAACAGCCGGGTTTCTTGTTGCGGTCTCCATGAGAATGGCATGTGTCGACCAAGCCGGCAGTTTGCTGGCGAACCCAAACCCGTCTCCTTTTTGGTAGTAGTCCAGTGCCTCGCGCTCTGTCTCGGTGATTTCTATCAGGCTGGGCAGACTGGAGAGAAGACCGGCAGTCGGCAGTTCCATTTCGAGTATCGGGGGTGGAGTGAGGGACGAGCGATCCCACAAGGCCGAAGACAGTGTACCGAAGACTGTACTATCCATGTCGGGTCCGGAAACAAAGTTGTCAAGCTCGGGGAGTAACCATGAGATATCATCGCCGGGTTCCGGAAGCAGAACTGCTGGGCCGGTAGATGGGGCCACGGCTTGAGACTGGCTGCTATCTCCATCATTGGCTCGAGGAACTAGAGGCTTGGGGGGGCGTCTCCTCCCCTGTAAGGCTTTCCGTTCTTTCAGGGGAACATGCTGTCCCCTCCACTCGCAATTGAGCTTCAGCCGTGTGCAGTGTGAGCAGGATGGCTTTGCCTCATTACATTTGACCCGTCGATCGCGGCAGGTCAAACATCCTGGGGGAACCGTCAGAGAGGTCTACACTTTCAGTGAATAAATAGGCACCTTTATTTGACCTTGCACCTGTCCGAGATGACGACGATGACACAGTCTCGACGGACAACTCCATCGTCAAGTTAGTACGATGTAAAGATTTGGATATGGCTCGAGACGAAACGTAAATTCACAAGGCAAGAGGTAAATTGAGGACTAATGGCGCATGCTTTCAGTTAAACACACCTATTCTTGTCGACTCGACCATCCTTGGTCGTTTTCAGCCTTGTGAGCAGGCAAGGAGGATCGCGGGTCGCGAATTCTGACCAATCATATCACACCGTCGCGAGTCGCAGGCGAGGGGTGCGAACGGTTGGCCAAATTGGCCGGCTATTTTATGGTGATTACAACACAACACTGCTGCTGAGGAAGAGGGTGCTCCGATCAAAACGAAAGAAGGGATCAGGGACAGGAGCAATGTATCCGTATGAGCTCGGGCTTTAGATTGAGAAGGGGGCCTGGAGCCGGGGACCCCGCCTTTCTGCCATCTTCACCGCCTACGCACGAGAGCTCAAAACCAGATTTATCCACCTCAATCAAGTACACTAGCAGTAGTAGCAGCAGCAAGCCCCAACAGCAGCCAGCAAGATGGGTATGTGAGAGAAGATCCTCGAGGCTTTAGCCTCAGTATGCAAGTGGATAAACCAGCCGCAAGGCCAAGTTTTCTGCACGCAGGCAGTCGCTCCTGAATTGGTCGCCGACCCGAGTCTCAAGACTGGGTCACCTTGACACTTCAGTCGAGCATGCCAATTGAGCATACGCGATCAAGTCGCTAACTTGGAATCTAAAGGTATCGATCTCAGGAAGCATCATGAGCGCTCTACGCACCGTAAGGCGCCTAAGAGGTAAGTACAATACCCTTCCTGGACGCATCGCCGGCAATTCTCATTCCTTCTCCTCCACCAGCGACAATGTGTACCTTAAGCTTCTTGTGAAGCTCTACCGCTTCCTCGCTCGCCGTACCGATTCCGCGTTCAACAAAGTCGTACTTCGCCGCCTGTTTATGTCCCGTATCAACCGCCCGCCAGTGTCGCTCTCCCGCATTACCGCCAACCTCAAGAATGGCAGCGAGAAGAAAACAGTGGTCGTTGTCGGCACCGTAACGGATGATAACCGCCTCCTGAACGTCCCCAAGGTCGAAGTTGCAGCCCTTCGCTTCACCAAAACGGCCGCCGCCCGTGTTGCTGCTGCTGGCGGCAAGACGCTTACTCTTGACCAGTTGGCGCTCCAGAAACCTACTGGAGCCAACACGCTGTTGTTGCGCGGCCCCAAAAATGCCCGTGAGGCTTTCAAGCACTTTGGCTTTGGTCCTCACAAACACAAGAAGCCGTATGTCGCGAGCAAGGGGCGCAAATTTGAGAAGGCTCGTGGCCGCAGAAGGTCCCGTGGCTTTAAGGTCTAGATGACATCATCTTGGACGGGCTGCGAGGTGGTTCATGATGAGGAGTACGGCGTTTCAGTTAGGTTGGGTGCGAGGAACTCAGGATGCAGTGCAGATATGGCAACACAATACAAGGCATGCGATTGCCAAGCAAATTACTCAAAGTCGCACAGGTGTCTGGTGGATGTTCTGTCCTGGCCATCATATAAGTGGTGGCTTGCTGCGTCACACGATTCCGATTCCTTTCTGTCCCACAGTACACATCTTGCAGTTAATCAGCGAGGTTTATTCATTCCTCCTGGGACCTGCCTACCTGTTCAAGTCCGGCTTAGTCCGGGATCCTAGTCAGGCGTGGAGCAGCACAACTCCGAGTAGGGACTCCACGCTAGCACTCACCTTCCCAGTTAAACTCGTCTCAGTACCATGGAGCAGATCATGACGCCTACTTAAAACTGGTAACACAACCAAAATCAGCGTCTATCAACGGTAGCACGACATGATCGGATGGTAAGGATGTCTCTGTGTTACATCCCCAAACAATCGCTTCAGTTCTTGCCATATTTACTCTACCATGACTGTTAGGGATCTATCATAACATCCACCAATCTGCTAATACAGCTCGATAGCTACCCCCGCCTTAGTTCGGACGAGAAACGAAGAAAACCTTGCCTGGGGGCCACCCCAACTCCCCGAAATCTTGGTCCCTCGCCCGTGGGTACGGGGTTCTCCCCTCCTGCCTCATGCACAGCGCCGAACCTACCATCGGTGACCAGTCCCACTTCAAAAACGCTCCGTTTCGGCCCTTCACCGGTCCTGGCTTCTCCGCACTGTGTAAGATTCTAGACCGGATCCACTGGTCTTCGGAGCCCGAGCAGGTCCGAACTGATGACACGGAAGGGACCTTTGTGCTTGTGGTGGTGCCCGACGCAAGGGATCGGGAACGGTGGGGTGGATTCATTGGAATGTGAAAACGCCACGGCGCGTAGATAGCTTTCCCCCCCCAACAGTTTGACAGCTAGCTTTTCCGAAACGGGAGTGATGAGATGCGATTGGTGAAAGGGGGGGTCGGCTAGAGACAAACTGCATCATGAAATCGCGACTCGGTGGGATGAAGGTGCGGGGTTGGGCGGTGAAGGGACTTGTTTTTGTTGAGTGGCGTTGGTCTGGAGCTGTCTTGACTGTGTTAGTGTGAGCTGGTTGTTTTTCTTTTTCTTTCACCGGTGTGGTGCTCGCTGCGATGGTGAAGTTGGAAGGTGCATGGAATGCAGAGGCTGCGAAACGGAGGGCGGAGGACCGAGTGGGTCTGCCGTTTGGGTTTGGACGGAGGGTACGGAACTACTTGAAGGGCACTGCCACGGGAAAATGGGTTGGGCCAATCCGAGGGGTTCCGGGATCGTCCGGCGTGGCTGGTGAGGAGGACAGGCGACGCGAAGTCACGAGATGAGAAAGATGGAAACCTTCGCCCGGATGTTTACTTCCGGACCCAGTGACCGGAAGGATTTGTGCCGGCGGACGGCGCCGAGTGGGTATACTAGTTCTTTGTTTTCTCCGGCCCGGCACCGGAATCCTTCAGGGTCATCGGAGGTGTCCACCAGGCCCCGAATCCTCCGGACTTAAATTATCTGGAAGCGGTAAGCACCGTCGGCGTGGATTGCAGGATTTGGATCAGGTCACACAAACTATCTTTACACCAATTCGACTAGAGACTTTCCTCCCCAAATGGCGATGTAACACAAGACACGAAAATCAGCACGTATCTCTGCATTAGGAATTTTCTCCAGTCATGAGCCACAACGGTTCCGGCGGCTGGAAATTGCCGATCTTAAATGAAACAGATGACATAACCTACTAGTCCCCGCTGAAATGAGAAAACTGAAGTTGGGAATTTCTAACAATGACTGAATCAAGCCGAAAATAAATGGCTTTATCTCAAGAGACGGTTCTTTTACGATGATCCTTCCAAGTGGGGTCCACCATCACGACACCTAAAACACTGAGCCAAGCCGGGTGCGCCTTCCCTTCTTCCTCTGACAACCACAATGCCCACCATGCCGACAACGTCTAATCTCGAGATCGCTAAACCCTTCACCCTCCCATGCGGCCTCGTCCTGCCCAACCGGCTGGTCAAGGCCGCCATGACCGAAGAGATGGGTCACGGCGACCGCCTTCCCAACGACGCCATCTGCGCTCTCTACCGCACCTGGGCCCAAGGCAACTGGGGCATGATCCTCACCAGTGCCGTCCACATTGACGCCGCCCACGCTGGCTCCCACGCTGCTCTCACCATTGATGCCTCCCTTCCCCCCTCCACCACCCACGCCGCCTTCCACGCCTGGGCTCAAGCCTGCCATGGAGATGGAAATAGCCAAATCCCAACTCCGTCCATCCTCCAAATACACCACCCCGGCCGCCAATCACCCCTCGGCGCAGGTAAACGCCCCCTCCTAGCCAAAGCCATCGCCCCCTCTGCCATCCCCTTGGATCTGGGACCAGGTCTCATTGCCCGTGCAGCGGGGCATCTCGTCTTTGGGACGCCCCGCGCCATGACGGTGGAGGAGATCCAAAGCGTGGTGGCGCAGTTTGCGGCGGCGGCGAGGATCGCGGCGGAGACGGGGTTTGATGGGTGCCAGATTCATGCAGCGCATGGCTATTTGCTTGCGCAGTTTTTATCCGGGGAAGGGAATGTGCGGGAGGATGATTGTAGGTTTTTTTTCTCTTTCCAATATTTTCTTTAGGATCCTAGCCCGCTATGTTGGATGTTGGAGAGGGAAAGAAGGGAGGACTGGCTGATTAATGAATGGAATAGACGGCGGAAGCCCAGCTAACCGCGCGAGGATCGTGGTCGAGGTTGTACATGCAGTAAGGGGCGCGACGAAGGAATGGAAGAGCTTTGCAGTGGGGATCAAGGTTAACAGCGTGGATCACCAAGATCCGGAGGGTCTGGGCCAAGGGGCAAGGGAGTGGATCGAGCAGCTGAGACTGATCGTCAAGGCGGGAGTAGACTTCATTGAGGTCAGTGGCGGGACGTATGAAAATCCAACAATGTCGACAGGGCCGGCTACGGAAAGGTCAGCGAGGACGGCGGCTAGGGAGGCGTTCTTCCTAGAGTTTGCGGCCGAGGTGCGTAAGGAGTTTCCCCAGGTTCCGCTAATCGTCACAGGTGGGTTTCGCTCTCGCAAGGGCATGATGGCGGCGGTGGCAGGTGGGGAGTGTGACATGGTTGGACTTGGGAGACCGGCTGTGTTGAACCCGTTGCTACCGAAGACGGTGGTTTTGAACTCAGGGGTACGGGACGAGGATGCCGTGTTGTATGCGAGGAAGTTGGCAACGCCGTGGTGGTTAAAGTTCCTCGGCGTACGGGCAATCGGCGCGGGAATCGAGACGGTAAGTTCCTAGGCTCCCCCCTGTTAGCCGTGATGATGTTAACAAAAGAAGATTTGGTATACTGGACAGATGAAGACATTATCTAAAGCCATGGCCACAAAGTGAGAGCGACATGGTGGGCATTTGAACCGACAGGCTGTATTATACGAGCTAAAATCTAATGTAGAATACCTAACCAACATATATCAAAGATCGACCTTGACAGCAATAATATTCTTTGACTGGAAGCCAGTGACAAACAACCAGGCCTTACGGACCCCATCCGCTGCTTGTCCGTCTTCCGACTCTGGGCCGATGGCTACAAGCACAGCCGCGCTCGCTGATCTAATCCTGCTTCCGTCATCCTCAAACAGAAGTCGCGATTCCCACTGCGTTGGCGCACCGGCCTTACCCCCCGCTTTGGGCTGCGAAAACCAGACCATGACAGCCGAAATGCCCTCGGGATCCCGCGTCGTCCGAGCAAGGTCTATCGCCCGAGTCAGGCCAGGAAGAATAAAACCACTACGGTCGGCACCCGAGCTCTGAGCATAGGGGTCTTGGAAGTAGAACGGGTTATCAACATTGGAATCCACGGAGATGGATTCGCGGAGGGTGATGTTCCCCGCCGGCCCGATGTCGCCGATATGCGTCACCCCGTCAATGCAGCTCACGACCAAGATCTCATTAGGAGTCCGGCCATGCCCTAGGCCGTTGTTGTTATGCATCCGATCCAAGGCTACAGAGGCTTTAACACCGGCCGCCGAGTCCGAGGCGGTCTTGAGATCAAACTCCAAGTGAATGGTGTCAGTCCACTTTGCGTTGAAATACAGGTCCTCGATGGCACGCATTAGTCCGGACCGGTAATAGTGGTCGTTGGACACGTAAATGGAGGTCGGGCTGTCAGCCACAATGTCGTTTGGCGTTCGGATCAGCGGGTGCCATACCGAGCGGATATGCTTGGCCGAGGATGATCCGATAACGTGATGGAATACTTCGATCTGAGATCGTGCCTGTGGGAGCTCAGCGTCCGGGATGTGGTTTACAGCAAAGATGTACACGGCATCTCCACTCTCGCTCCAGTCTGGGTCTGGTATGACGTCGAGTCCATGGGTGATAAACGCAGTGTCAAAGTTCTCAAACGACAGACGCTGAGACTTCATTGTCTGCAGGCTCATGTCAGATCAGATTCTTGACCAAAACGGGGATGGCTACCTAGGTAGGTAGGCACCTAGTGAGACTTACCTTGGGGTCTACCACGTGGATGGATCCTCTGGCCTTCCTCGCAAGCCCAGGATCATCGAAGTTGTCGAGAGGTGGAAACCACCGGAAGCGGGTCTCGACATTGTCTTCGCACGCCGTGAAGAGCATTCCGCTGGGGGCATGGTAGTGGATGTCTTCGCAGTTTATCGTGTCCGGTATCACAACCACCTCCTCCTGGATGGCTGATGTGTTCGCTCTACGGAACACACCCAGTACTGTTGACGTTCTCTGCACGCCAGGTCCGAAGGAGAAGAAGACATAGGCAAGGGGAGCCCCGAGAAGGAAAATGAAGGGCGCCATATTGTGTCTTGCACATCAACACATTGCCCGGGTCAGAAAAACACAAAACATTGTCTGTCTGTCACCTAGAAAACAGCGACGGCATTTTATGACCTCATTGCGGTGCCACCGCCGTTGCCCCCGGTTATCGAAATCCAAACCTCGGCACCCACCATCGCGGGGTAACAAAGGGGGCACGGCATGGTGAACAGGTCTGCTGCATTAGCGGGCAGCCACAGCGGATGCTTTTGAATCTGGGGAAATTTACCCCCGCCAAGGTTTTGAGAGATTCCAAGTGAGTGCGTGCGGGATAGGTCGGTTGGAATAAGGGTCTGACAGGATGCATTTATTGGGCACAGGCAGGGTTACGAATAAACAAAATCCATTTTATTACTTTTGGTTCTATTGCGTCGTGGGAGAAATTTGACACTAAAATGTGAAGAAGGGGCCTCGATTTGAGGTAGTTGGACGGGAAACGATGAATGCTATGAAGATGATGGAGTGCAAGTCTCTCACCCACCGACCTGCCTTGACCGATAATAACTAACCAATGGTTGACATTCCCAAAACCCAGCGCATGCGAGTTCAAATTGGCCGCAGCCGGACTTTGTCCTACCTCGTCCAACTTCTCCTGTCAGAGTTCGGCACCAGCATCGTCCCGACACTGGTACAAAATAGGCAGTCAACTCCTCAGAATTGATCAAGTGCTTTCACGAACTCATTGGTCAGTCTGTAGGAGTTCGGCGCTGAGGTCAGCTGCAACCGTTCCATCCAATATCTCGACCAGTTTTGACTCCAAGCCACCTTGCCATGTACTCTAGTGCTCATCAAACTAGCGGTCATTCCGGCGTCTACCAGACCGTGCTCATGCGGCATGCCGTCCCAACCCCCATTGATTCCTTTCACGAACAGATCCTGTATCCAGCCCTGCGGATAACTATCACAGCTCCCAGGGATCACCCCGCTTCGGGGATAGCCTGACCTCGTCCCGTGCATTTCAGTGGGCCACAGCGCTGCAGGTTCGGGGTTCCTAGGCCTGAAATCAGCAGCTGCCACTCAGCCTCTGTCGCCCAACGGCGGCTTCGGGCACAAACACGGACTTTACTGGCCAGTTGGAGATATCTTCGCCGAAAGGTTGCATCGCCGGGATGACCTTGGCTTCCACGTTTATTGGATTACGGGCCTGACAGGTCACACAAACCGTGACTCCTGCCCTACGCAGGGTCTTGGCTCGCCTTGGATAGGGAGAAGCTTAGCAAGCTAGCGAATAGCTTGCCTGCGCCTAGAAGCTCAGCTGGAATACAATCAGTCACCAGGGTCCAAGATATGGCCAGCGCCGCAGTCGTGTGTGTGCCTTTAAAAAGGCCTACAGCTCCCATGTCCAGCCTTCTCTACACTTCTTCAAACTCCAGTCTTGCGCCATCATGAGAAACAACCGCCGCTCTTTCGTCCCCTCTCTGCCGGGGAAGGCTTTCGCCTTTGTCGACACACTGCTTCACAAGGCGCTCGATCCCCAGCTTCCTACACCACCAGCGCGCGTTGCCGCAATGCGACCCGACCAGAACACGATCCTGAAACATCCCACCGAGAAGGAGTTTTTGGCGCAAATCGCGCCCAAGTCGATTGGAGATGCCCCGCTTCCCAGCTTTGATCCAGGCATCTGGAACAATGAGATGCTGAGGCTGAAGCTCTATCCCGTCGTCGACCCCAAAGATCCCCAGCTGGTAAGGGAGCCCCAAGGCAACATTGTCGAGGGCACCTACATTGGAACCCAACTGGCCCTGACCCAGGCGTATTCTCGTATTGAGCAAACGTGAGTCCACCGCCGCAGCCACACCGGCCCACCCTGCCACGGGTATCAGCGGGTCGTGTAAATTGTGAGGTAGTGGTGCTTACTGACAGCCCCCTAGCTTCGCCTCTCTCTTTGATGTCCTCGGCATTGAGCCCACGCTGCCTCGCTTCATTCCGCTGGAGGAGCAGAAGAAGCTGTATCAGTACTCGGCGTACCCCCAAAACGCTGACGGAACGCCGGCGAGCTACCCGCCTCACCTTGAACACATCCCCAAGGATCAGGAGATCAGCACGCTGCAGATTTTCAACGCCATTGGCCTGATCGAGACGCAGGTGATTTTGCAAAAAATCACCCCTGAGGAAGATGGCTTCCTGGGCAAGACCAAGCAGTGGCTCCTCGAGAAAGCCCGGGCCGGTGCTTTTGGCGGCGAGCCTGAGAAAGGCATGAAGATCCAAGATGTTGTCGACTACAACAAGTATCACCGCAAATTCGGCACCGACATTACCGAGGGTGGCAACATCGGCCTGCTTGACGACTGGTACAGCGATCGTCGATTTGCCGACCAGAACTTCACGGGAACCAACCCGACTACCATCACACAAGCCGGCTCGGCATGGATTTCAGATTTTGTCAAGGCGGCCCAGAGTGGAGGTTACGACAAGTGGGCGAATCTTCTGGCCAAGGCTGATCCCGCCTCGCTCTTTGTCCAAGACGGGAGCTATTTCCGCAAGGCTGTCGGCGAGTCGGATGCGACAGCCGAGCTGCACTATAAGCCGCCCATGGTTGACGACAACTGGTGCGTGGGTGCTGTGAGCTTGTTCCAGCTCCACGACGATGGCAAGCTGCACCCTGTCGCAATCTGCATCGACCACAAGGGGACCATGGAGAAGTCCGTCACCATCTTCAACAAGCGGCTCTCCCCTAGCGACTCAACGAGCGGCGAGAAGGAGGACTGGCCCTGGCGCTATGCGAAGACGTGTGCGCAAGTGACGGACTGGATGCGCCATGAGCTGACGGTGCACTTGACACTCTCTCACTTTGTTGAGGAGGCCATCATTGTGGCTGTCAACCGCACAATCCCCATGAACCATCCGGTTTATCGACTGCTGTCGCCACACTGGTATAAGACACTGTCGCTCAACGCTGCAGCGCGAGCTACCTTGGTGCCTCAGGTCGTGTGCGACATTGTGGGAACGAGCCCCGAGCAGAATTTTGCCTTTTGCCGGCATGCCTACGACACGTATGACTTTGTGGGGAGTTATATACCCAACGATCTGAAGCGGCGCGGGTTTCCCGACACCGCCGAAGCTCTACAGCAGGGACGCTACAAGAACTATGCCTATGCCAAGAACATGCTTGCGCTCTGGAAGGCGCTCAGAACCTACGTCAAGTCCATGGTCCAGGCAGATTACGCCGACGACAAGAGCGTAGCGGATGACAAGAGCATTCAGGACTGGTCCAAGGAGGTCAAGACCGAGGGTCATATGCCATCTTTCCCCGAGATCAAGACGGTTGATGCCCTCGTCGATGCCATCACCATGTGCATCCACATTGCATCACCATTCCACAGCGCTGTCAACTACCTCCAGAGCTTCTATCAGACGTTTGTCATTGCCAAACCACCATCGCTCTGCCAGGCACCGCCGTCGACGCTGGATCAGCTCAAGGGGTACAAGGAGCACAACTTGGTGGCCGCACTGCCCATCAACCGACAGCGACAGTGGCTCCTGGCGGCTCAAGTTCCGTGGCTGCTCAGTTTCAAGGTAGAGGATGACCGCAGCTTGATTAACTTTGCCGCTAGTCAGTGGAATGTGTACAAGAGCAAGAAGGATGCCAAGGACCAAAAGATACGGGATGCCAGCCAGACGCTGTATACCGATCTCCAGGCGCTGCAGAAGACTTTTTTTAACAACAGCTCGTCCATGGACAAGGGGGCGATTCCTTACATGGTTTTAGATCCGGGCTTGACGGCTGTTTCTATCTTGATCTAGTTAGGTTGGGTTTGGATATGAAATGAGCCATGAGTTTTGTCGAGTAGAATGAGTAATGGTATGTTAGATAGGAATAAGATTCCAAGTCATTGTACCCAGGTGTTGCGTTAGGTACTTTGCAGTGTACACCTTTGCGTGCGGTCTTGGTGGTGCCGAGACCGCCGAATTACAAATTACGAATTACAGGGCATGGGGAATGACCGAGTTCTGCAGCCGCCAAGCAAAAAATTAAGGCGGTGAGAACAATTCTGCCGATTTCCACCGCCAAAACCTCCCCCCCTTCTGTCAATTCAACCGGCAGAAAATAACTTGTTCCTCAATTCCAATCCACCACCAAGAAACTAACCATCCATCCCACATTTCCCCCTCGCAAACCAGGAGCACTGAGAGAAAACAAGAAAACAAGAAACAAATAGAGCTAGAAGAACGATGCCTTCGGTCAAGAACCCCAACAAGCCCTCCAAAAACCGGCTCGCCGCCCGCCGCGCTTCCACCAAGAAACGCGCTCAGAAATCCTCAGAGGCAGGCAGGCTCAGCCGTATCGGAATCACCAAGGCTGATGCGGCGCGCGGGGCGAAACCGGGCTTGCTGCCGACGAGTGGACCGCGAGCGGCGTTGAGTAAGAAGAAATTGAAGAAATTGGAACAGAGAGTACGGTTGGCCACGCAGCGGGCGGAAAAGGCAGAGGCAGACAAAGAAGGGGGGGAGTTGGTTATGCGTGGTGAGTTTTTTCTTGAGTTTTTTTTGAGTTTTTTTCTTGAGTTTTTTTCTGAAGTTGGGCGCGGGGGGGAGGGGTGTCAATAAGAGAGAAAAGAAAGCTGAGCTAAACATTGACATTTGTTTGATACGATATAGATGCGCCAGTCGACAAGTCTACTACCAAGTCCAAGACCAAGGAGAGGGGGCAGCAGGCAGATGTGGAAATGGATATTGAGTGAAGGGGTCCAAAAAAAAAAAAAGGTTGAGATGCGACACAGATGCTACATCCGAGGCCAACCACATCGAGGTGTGTAGGTGCCGGGGCCCATGAGGGGGGGGCATACCCCAAGTCAAGTACCCTATGCAACGACAACCAACAGGCGACTTCAGTTTGGGTGGATCCATGATATCCTAGTAGGGGTAGGGTGAAGAGCATGTGACGGACGACTCAAATGGCCGCTGTGGTCACTACGGCACAGGGATGAACAGAGACTTGCATGCATAGAGTATGTTATTACGGCGTTGGGGCTGGAATAATAAAAAGAAGATACCCAGGCTGAATGTCTGTAGACGGCCGAGATGCAGGATCATGATCTAAGTAAAGATAGAGATGTGGCTCATATCTGGTTCCCTCCGGTACTGGCATGATTCTTTTAATGTGTCCCTCTGGTGAAGAAATTGGCTAAACTTTCATATTCTGGAAGAGTGGCCATGCCCGGGATGAGAGGAGCGATTCAAATCCGTTCATGGATGGGAGCTAGGCGAAGCTAAGGAAAGAGTTGCACATCTCACAGAATAGAAAAGACCATTGCGTTACCAGCATCTATATTGACTTTGAGCAGTGTGATACTGTGATACAAACGCGTTGATACTAAGTAACCCAAGGTAACCTACCTACCTCGGTCTACGAATAGATACCACCAAGCTGCGGTACGAGTCCAGCCACGAGTCCAGCCAGGAGTCCAGTCAGTGATGCCAGCCAGCCAGTTTTTCGAGCAAAACACGTATACCTTTTTTGAAATACCTGCCTGTACCTACCTGTTGGTCTGCTAGTCTGCTTGTCTGCCTGATTTCCAGTGACCTCATGGGTGAGAAAACACCATGCAAAATGTCCAAGTTCTTCTACATGTAGTGTGTGTGCATGACAACCAGACTTCAACCTCAATCTCAGTCTCTAAGCCAGGGGGGGTGGTGTTGTAGGCAGACAGGTAGACAGGTAGACAGGTAGACAGGTAGACAGGTAGACAGGTAGACAGGTAGACAGGTAGACAGGTAGACAGGTATCGTGTGGACAAGCAATTTCACCAGGTGTGACTGAGTAACGAACAACAAAGATCGTCGGGTGTAACTGGCCAGCTCTCGAGTACAAGACCAGACACCTCCTACTGAAAAAGTACCCAAGACACGGACTCTAGCAAGAGAAGACACAAACACTGGGGAGGAAAAGGAAAGGAAAGGGGCAGGGTAGGCAGACATCATAGTGAGCAGTAAAAGAGTCTCACACCCATTCCGGTTATAACACCACAAGGTCTGTAGCCCTTTCCCCATCAAATAATTGACAAGACACGTTATCAGAATGCAGAGTTCAGGTCATGGCGGGGATTAAATAAGTTTTTATCAACAAACTTACAAAAGAACGAGCGACGAGACAAGATGGGAAAAGGACCACTGGCTTAACCCGCAAACCCCGTGAGCTAAAGCACACAAAAAACCCAGCAACAACAAACAGGCCCATATATCCGTCCATAAGCAAACCATCCGTCCATTCGGATTTTCGCTTTCGGGTATCCATCCCATCCACAAACACACGGCCCATTCAACAAGACAAGCTTTCATTATTTTGCCATTTTTATGCCAACCTCATATGAGAGCAATGCGACAAAACGCTAAAAACTTTACAACATAACCATGGCACCACCAACCGCCATGGCACCCATGACGTACATGCCCATGGCCAGGTCACCAACGGCGAGGAAGCTCCTCGCAGGACCAGGCGCCGGGTTCTTGGTGCTGCTGCCAGAGGGGGCGGCAGAGGTGGCAGTAGCCGCGATGCTGTTCGCGACGCTGGCGCTCGAAAGGGCGGCCTTGCAAGTCTCGGCGACAACGACGTTGCTGTTGATGACGGCCTTGCCGGCGAAGTTGCAGGCGTCTTTGGCGTTACCCTGATTCTTGTAGTAGGCATCGAGAACGTGACCGAGCTTGTGCTTGTCGCTGCACATGGAGTAAGCGCCGTAGACGCCCGTGTCCGGGTGGGTCGAGATGCCAGAGCATGCCTTCTTGTCAGCGCCGCAGATGAAGCCAAAGATCTCGCCGTAGTCCTTGGCACCGATGTTGCTGGCCGGCTGGCAGGCGAGTGCGTTGTACATGCAGTTGCAGAGGCTCTCATTCGGAGTGGGTGGGAGGATCTCGCCAACTACCTTCCAGTTGGAGTTGATAGCAGGGCAAGCTTGGGGCTTGTTGGTGGGCTGGTACGCATCGGCCGAGGTCGACGAGGGGTTGACAGAGGCCATGCGAGTCGAGAGCGGGGCGTAGTCCTTCTGCGTGGCGGCTTCGCCACCAGAAACTTTGACGATACCTGAACACAGTTAGTTCTGGCCGAGTTGTGGGGGGAGTCACGGAGCTCACCATAGTCGTTGGCTTCTTGGAAGTACATGTAGACAATGCCACCGGAGAAGACGGGCGTCATCTCGTTAGAGTACAGCGCAGTAGTCTCTTGCCAGATGCGACCGGCGGCACCGTTGGGCACGTTGCAACCATACTCAGCCAGGAAGACGGGGACCGAGTAGCTCTTGAAATACTCAACGTGCTTGGCGTAGCTCGACTTTTGCATGTCACTCTCACCGCACCACGAGTAGATGTTGTAACCCCAAAAATCGATAGCTTCAGACTGGTTTCCGCAGTTGAAGTAAGGCGTGATAAAGTCGCGGATCTCGGCATCGTCATTGGCGGCATAGCCCACACCCAGGTAGCGGTTGGGGAACTTCTTGGCAATGTGAGCCTTGGTGTCACGAACAGCAGCCTTGACGAAGGCCGAGGCCTCCGTGTTGGAGTTGTTGTTGGAGACTTCGTTGCCGGCAAAGAAGCCAATGACGTTGCTGTACTGGCCGAGCTCATCGACGACATCCGTGTAGCGCTTGAGCAGGTCCACGGTCCACTTGGGATCATCGCGAATGATGGAGAGCACAGGCTCGCTCAGATCGCTGACGACGTAGATACCTGCGTCATCCAACAACTTCATGCACTCCGAGTGATCCTTGGCGGGGTCAATGGCGTAGGTACGAATCGTGTTGGTGCGCAGCGCCTTGAGAAGCGGAACATCGCGCCGGCACGCCGCGGCGTCGGCGAGAGGGTCAACATATTTGGTCTTTCCGCCGGTCGCGGTGCCAGCGGCGCCGAATTCCTGCTGGTAGGCAATGCCCTTCATGAAGAATTGCGTGCCATTCTCGTAAAAGAACTTGGTACCCTGTGATTTCTCGTCAGCTTTCTTGCGCCAGGCGCATCCTTGTCGCGGGGCGCACCTTGGCAACGATCGGGGGAAGAGCGGCCGAGGCCTGTCCCAGGAGCAAGGACGAGGCAATAGCTGCCGTTGTGACGCGCATGGTGACGGTTGTCTTTAGAAGAGCTCGATTCGCGATTAGAAGGGGGAGTGGTTGAGGGAAATCGACAAAAAGATCGCGGGGTGGAAGTACTCGCAACGGGATGCGCGGGCAAGTAGATTCTCAACGTGGTGGGGCTTTTTGACGGGGGGTTTGTAAACGCTGCAAAGTAAGGCGGTGCTCGTATTGCAGACAATCACTATTTCGTATCCTGTTGGCAGTTGCGGAGGAATTCCGTGAAAAAGGGTTTTTGTGGTGGTGGAAGTGGAATTAACGAGTAGTCGCGAAAGAGGAAGGAGAAAAAGGGTACTAGAATTCTGTTCAACGAGAGTCAGAAGTTTGAGAGAGAGAGGAGAAAAAAAAATCCCACGGCAGTCGCTCCCTCTGTCGAAAATTCGACAATTCGACAATGATGTTTTGCAAAGGGGAGAGAGAAGTGTTGGTGTCCTCCGAAAAGGAGTGGTTATCCTTCAAGGTCCAAAGCAGGAAAGCGCAGTGAGCAGGATCCCTGTCAGACCGCGCACAGCCAGCCAGCCAGGTCGCGTCACACACACCATTGGAACTCCTCTGACAGGGGCTCGTGGGTTGGCTGCAGGGTCGCGCGCCGATTTGCTGTTGCTGAACATGCAGAGGACCAACTATCAGAGGTCAATCAACGTTTGGTGGCGCAGCCCTCTGTTGCGTCGTCCCATCCGCAAATGGACGGTGCCTCAAGCTCTCGTTCCATCATCATCTCGCCTGGCGGCCTGGCGGAGACACGGTGTTCGGCTGCCCGGGCGCTAACAGTTTTCTGCCACAACTCCCGTCTGGGCTTGCTAACCCCGCCAGCGTGGGACTGCACACTGTGCCAATTCCCTCATGGTCCCAATTTGGGATGGGCCAGAAAAATGGGCAATCTCCCGCACCCATCTATCCTGCGGCGCGATCATGCATGCGAGTGTGTGAGGTGAGCAAACAGGAAAAGTCGGGGCTATTTTGTTTCCACCCCCGAATGTTCCTTATGATTGATGATGATGGGTGGATGATGAGCCGCCACGACTTTCAAGATTCTGGAACACGAGCAAGCATCCCCCCACATGGTTCGCTGTTTCAAGGCGCCCAGGAGCCCAGCGATCGACACTCGCTTGGCCTGGGGAATTTCTTGCAGCGGCCCTGCCCAGCCGGTTTTGTGCCTTGGAAGATGCTTGATTTTTTCCGTTCGCTGGGTCCCTTGCCAAGCAATCTCGCTGGGTTGTGGAGCCAATCTCGGCCGTGATGCAACAATGGCCATTCCTTCAAGACGACCAATTTGGGCTAATTGGTTTCTGCCGGGCCATTTGTCTGTACACAACAAGCAGAGTGAGTTCATGGCCCCTTTTTTTTTTTTTTTTTTTTTTTTTTTTTTTTTTTTTTTTATTTTTTTTTTTTTTTTTTTTTTTTTTTTTTTTTTTTTTTTTTTTTTTT
>Ga0247765_1000602_pt1 | contig 26071 bp, 28 predicted proteins | sample UWRJL106311C6_FD_179949 | JGI IMG/M metagenome (GOLD analysis project Ga0247765, IMG submission 179949) | Plant litter microbial communities from Arlington Agricultural Research Station in Wisconsin, United States - UWRJ-L106-311C-6 | ecosystem: Environmental > Terrestrial > Plant litter >...
GGTGAATTCCGCGGATATCTACGGCCTGGCAGGGGTGGCCGCCATGCTTATTCCGAGATATCTACGGCGCCGGCTGATCCGGCCGCTGATTCGCCGTAGGCCCTATAGACCCCGCTATCCTACAGCGTATTAATGTACTGAAGCCATCTACTACGGCGGCGCTAGCCGGCCTGAAGACCGCTAATAGCGCTGTTTTCGGGGTCTATAGTGGCCCCCCGATTCCGTCCCCCGTTGCCGACCTTTACTTCTTTCCGGTCTTGTAAGTGCGGGCCGGCCTCTTCTACGCTATGGCTCCTCTTAAGTGGCGATTGCGGGCAGCGGCGCCGGCGCCGGCGGCGCTATCGATTACGGTAGCAGGGCCGGCCGGTACGGAACAACCCTTGGCCGGCTAGTAGAAAACGCGTACCACAATTGCAGCGGCCCCGGAACGTGCTATTATCAACAACGCCGAACTACGCGCCAACGTATAGAATATCCTTACCATGATTAAAGCGGTGCGGCTGAAGAATACGGTAACGGCGTACGAGCCGAAGTAGGAGGAGTTCCGGCGGTTCTGCCGGCGAAAGTAATACTAGGACGGCGAAACGGTAACGGAGGATAAGCTCCTCCTTTTTCTTGTGGAGGACGTCGTTAATTGGCCTTTACGGTTACGGAGCCGGAAGGTCGACGGAGATATACCGCTCTCGGAGACCCGGCTCGCGTGGCGGTCGGTTCGGACCTACGTTACGGCGATTACGGACCTTTACCGGGCCCAGAGAGCGCTCGGTATGAATACCTACCCTTCCCCCCGGGAGGATAACGCCCGGGAATATATTAAGTCCCTACAACGCCGTGATACGGAGCGGTAGAAAGCCAACTACGCCGATAAGGGCCGGGATACGTTTCTTGACGGCTACTCCGAAGATGACCTAAAGCGGATCGCTGGCGAGTTGTGGAGCTATACCTTTAACTAGTCGGCCAAATGCCACCTCCGGACCTTGGTGGATATGCTTCTCGGCCACTATATGTTTACCCGGGGCGGCGATTGCTGGTGTTTTGAGATATCGGACCTCTTTACGTTCGAGTTCCCCGGTGAAGGTCCTACTCGGTGTATACCGCTTATTATTACCACCCGCGCCGGTAAGCAGAATCAATACGGCCGCTTGGAAACGGCCGGCGCATTTCGGAGTGTCACGGTACAGTGATGCTGCCTGCCTGTGGCTGCAACTAGATGTAGAAGGACTACGGTGCAGTGCCCTGACTGCACAACGTTCCACTTTTTGTGGTGTTTACGCATTGCGTCCTTTGGTGCCGTGACACGGAGCCGGGATCCGGTTATTTGCGTTCTCGGCGCCGTGGCCTTTTATCTCCTTCTCTGGTGGGATTTTACCAATGAGCCGTTTCCCAGCTTCAAGAGCCGATCGCAGTGGTACGATATCCGGCTACTCAAGAGCACCGAAGCCAGGCCTACCTTTGAGTTGGCGTATAATAGCTAACGTGACTGGGTTATTAAAGCGTTTAAATACGTTGGTATCCAGTTGAATAAAAAGACCCATATCGGCTGGAGCTCCGGAGCTAAGACGGCGGAGTTGAAGGGGGTAAGCGAAGCGTAGATTCGGCGCGCCGGCCGGTGGAATTAGGAGTAGATGGTCGGTTGTTATTTGAACTCCCTACCCCGGAAGTTCATGCGGATTATGGCCGGCTATTCGGTGTAAATAGGGGGGTTCGAGATACGCCGAAGCCGGGTGCGAGTTCCGGACTCGCTATTAACGATGATTTGGTTGGATCTGAACCAGTGGGCCGGTAAGTTCGGCCCCGATTTGGGGTAAATATAAGACCTTGCGGCTACCGGCTTTACGGACCTACTGTTCTATTTCCGGGAAGTTATTTTGGAAGACTTGGTACCGTTAATGCGGTAGTTTCCGGAGTTTGTAGTGTGGAACTATCCGGTATTTTAATACTAAGACTATAGGCCGTACGCGTGCTGGATAGCGGATTTAATAGATGAGGGAGAGCGGCCTAGCCAACTGGCCGTTTTAACGCAGGCGCTGCCGGTCCTTACCGAGTATCTGAAGGCGGCTGAAGCTAGGAAAGAAGCGTAGATCGCCGAGCTTTCGGCAGCTTTAACGACTGAGATCCGTACGGTAGAAGAACGGCTTGCCGGCACCTATTAGGCCTCTATACGAGAGATCCTCGCTGGTAGTGTCTTTTGGCTCCAGTTGCTGCTGGGTCCGGCTTCGCTGCCGGCGCTGGCCTCGATACTGGTACTGATTTTAACCCCTGCGGTAGTTCCAAGCCTAAGTCCGGCTCCTACCTCGGCTCCGGTATCGTTATTAACAAGCGACTTAAGCCGGTTAAGTCGGTTAAGCCGCTCCGTAAGCCCGGAGTCGGAGCCTTCGAAATACCGTATGAGCCGGACCGTTAAGACCGTAAGCGATTTATGGCGCGAGTGGACTACTGGTATCCGGGGCGGACCTTTAATAACGGCTTTCGATAACCGGTGGGGAAGCTGATGGCGAGCCGGCCGTTAGGCCGAAGTGTAGTGGTATTCCTTACGGCTGGAGGTTATCCGAGAGATCCGCCGAGTCGCTGGCTTACGGCGTATAAGCGAGGAATCGGCGATGTGTTTTGTTGCGGCCGAGTAACGGTAATCTTATTGTTCTTTAGACCTGTATTGCAAGCGGCTCCGCGCTAACCGGAAGATTAGGGAGGCTACCGGAGCCGGAGCCGGCGCCGATGGTAAAAAGGGTCGCCGGCCGGTACGATAATAAGCCTTTAGTAGATAGATAAAGCAATTGAGTGGCTTAAATTGTTGTTGTACGCGGTTGCAGGCCTTTAATCGCTGTTTAATTACGTGGATTGTATGCAAGTACTTGTTTCTGTTTAGGGGGTGGAAATTTCATATATATAACCCTAACCCTAGCGAGCACCGTAGAGAGGGGTGGATATTTCCGGTCGCTGAGGGCACGGCCGGCATTGTGCGGCAAAGTGGCGCTCAGCCGCTGATTCAGCCACCAAAAGGCCGCCGTAGATATACCCTTGATATTGTCAGCGGTAAGAACTTCAACGGACTGGTGACCAGGTTCTTGGAAGAACTCGTGTTGATCTTCTCCGCGGTTACGCCTGGTAAACTTCTTTCCGAATTTGGCGAAAAACCCGCTCCGGCGAGGTTCCGGAGAGGGGCTGCGGTTCGGACGCTGCGACATGGTGAGCGATGGAAGGCTAGTTACTTCGTGTAGCTCGGGTAATGAACTGCTGAGGTAGCAAGGCGGATGCTCTGCGTAACTCAGGAGTAGACCGTTGTCTGTTGAGGCGAGAGAAAAGACCCAGAGGGCAGGGAGTTCCCTTTTTAAAGCCGTTTCTCTGCGTCTACAAGGCCGGGGAGCAGTCGTGATGATGGTTACACATCGCGGTTCATTTGGGAAGGACATGGTTGTTCGTGTCCCTGATGTCGAGCCTGGGAGACAGCTCGCATGATCCTGGGACCGGCAAGGTGGCCGGGAAATAGGAGAGAAATCTCGGTGTTGAACGAGCTGTGCTAGTTGTGTTGAGGTATATCCCGTCCACCACCGACCTGTCAGTTTGACAGACGGTTGGTTTTATGGACATGCTCATCGTTGAGGAACAAAGGCTTTATGGAGGTAGAATGGCACCGAACCCTCACGTGGTCTCACGAGACCGGTCTTTGTGGACAGACAGTGTTTGCTTCGATCTGTCAGGGACCCGAGAAATAACAAGCAATCGCCGATTGGCGCTGCCCGCCAAGCCCAGATACAGTGTAACAACATATGGATACTCTTTGCATCTATTCAAGAATCTCTAGTGCCCATCAGCGACCGTAGTCGACTTAAGGGCTTACCTTGGCCTAGCCATGACACAGACACCCCCCCTGAACCTAACGCCGACCAATGAGTATTGCACAACCCGAGACCAGATCCAATGAAGAGCCTGTCCAGATGAAGGAAAGATAGTACACGAACTCATCCGAGGAAAAGTCATCAGTCATCCCATTCTTCGTCAAGCTGGTCGATCAGCCGGTTCTCGTCTTCGCGGTTCCGGCTTCTGCCGTTTGGTGAGATCGAAAGCGTGTGATAGCCTCTCCGACTCGGCAGAAAGCGGGCACACGACGATGTCAGGATAACGAAGACGTCCTGTTCCACTTGTCAGCTCTGCAAGTTGCGACGCCACTTGGAGGGCCTACCGTTATGAAACTCCAAATTCCAGCCCACAGGCTATAGTTGGGCAGCTGCCTCCACCCGCGAGCGTGGGCTACGGTGCGCTGATAAAAGACGCCACCAACCACATACACCAGGACTGCAATGAAGAAGATGATGGCAAAGACGCCCCCGGGTCCAACGCTGCCAGGCTTGTGTGGTTGGACGCCAGCGCATGCATGTTGTGACCGGACCTCGAAGAAGTAGGCGCATTCGTCTGGGTCTGTGCCAACAAATGAAGCCGCGGTCTGAACATCTGCGTCCCGGTCACATAGAAACGAGATGGTGGCCGACTTGCGACGGGTTGCCTTCTCTTTGTCTGTATCCTTATCTTTATCCTTCCCTGGCTTCTGGTCATTGTCTTTCGACGAAGGTCGGTTCGGGCGGTCGTCATCTTCATCGTCATCATACGTCCTGTACGCTCCGCTGTGTGTGTTGCCGCGCTTGTCTCTGCTCTTCTCGGGAGATCCGCCGCAAGGGGAGCCGTCCTTGTACTGAAGTACCAGCTTGCGACCTCTAGGAGTCAGTACCCCCGACTGCAATCTGGAAGACGTTAGTACAACCTGCTCTAGCAAGAACATGTGCGCCACGTAGAACCTACCCTAACGCGTAGGTCTTGCCCTTGTGTGTGTAGTGGGCGCTGACGTTCTTCCACTGAGATTTTTCCAGTCCGACAACATCTTCAACCTTCTTGACAACCGGCTCGCAGATATTCAAGGTAAAGTTCGAACCGTAATCCCAACCCCTTGCAAGGTAATCGATAGTTGGAATGCCTTTGGGTGCCTTGCCCCCTTGCTCGACGATTATGGCTACGTCGGGGCGCAAGTCGTAGAATGCGCCACTAGTCGATGTCGCAACGCACGGCGTCACGGCAGAGGTCGAACTCGTAGACTTGGTCGCATCTTCAGCGCAGGCTAGCCCTGACAGGGCAGCAAGGGCCAGTAGCACGTGGCGCGAGCTTTGTCGATGCATGCTTCAATCGTCAATTGCGGATCGGCCGTGGAACGGGCTCCAATCTCGGGACTGCGCTCTGTCGCGCTGCGAAAATTTTGTGGGCGTAATATCATGCAGTGGCGGTTGATGCTGAGTGGAGCGCGATGTCTGGTTCTTTCTTCCAAATGTCGGCGTGGTTTGTCGTCGAGTTTCTGATGGGAGTTGCCTGGCCTTTTCCACGCACGTCGATCTGGCGTTGGGGTTGGATGCGGGTCATCATTGGTGGCTTGGCAGGGGTGCGCAACGGTCTCTCGGAACGGTTGACTGGCTGGCAAGTTCCGTTTCGTACTCTCGACCGGTGCCGCGCCAGAAGGATGACAAAACAACCGGAGACAGATCTATCATCTCTCGGATTTATCATGCAGCTTGTCGAGGAACCTAGATTCTGCATGTTCCGACTCAAGATGCACAATTCAAGACACCAGATGGAGAATCTCAGATTGCGCATTCCAGACCGCGCACAGACGGAGCAGCTCCGTTTTCGAAAGGAACTTTTGGAACAGCGAGCCAATCATGTCTCCTATCCACAGCCAGTCCCACGTCAGGCCATCCGGTTCACCAAGTTCCGGGGCGCTAACAAAGATTCGCTGCACCCACTGCCAATACATTCATCATCGCCCGCGACGCGACGACCTCAGCCCATCCGGGAAACAGCTCCCCGTAAACAGGGTTCGACGTGGACGGAACCCGCGCGTCCCACTCCAGGCTGAGCACCATTAAATCTGCTGCCGTTGCTCACAATCCCATAATCGCGGAACAGGCAAGCGCAAAGAAAGAATGGCAAAGACAAAGAAGCAGGGCGCCCAGTCGCCACCCCACGGCTACGAGTTTGGAGGGCCGTAAGTTGCGACCGATGCCAATTCCACGGCGTGAGCAGGACTAATCGCATCCTTTTCCAGCCTCGGTGCCGCTGCTATCACGATCGGCCTCCCCCTTCTCCTGCATGTCTTCAACTTCGCCTGCAATGATGTCTCCGGTTGCCCCTCACCGTCGCTCCTCCGCCCCAAGTCGCTCGACCTCGAAACCCTGAAACAAGAAGTTGGCTGGCCAGAAAATGGCGTATGGGGTCTGGCAAGCTGGGAGGCCACTGGCTGGACTCTTGCCTACTACCTCTACTGCGCACTTCTGTATCGCATCCTACCCGGGACTGAGATGGAGGGGGTAGTGCTATCGAGTGGAGGACGCCTCAAGTACAAGCTGAATAGTGGGTTTCCATTGAGCAGAGAATGTGCGCATTTGGAGAACTGACCTGTGTAGCTTTCTCTTCAAGCATGTTCACCCTTGCCATCTGCGCAGCTGGTACCTACTCCCAGGGAGCCGAGTTTCCGCTTTGGACCTTTATCGCCGACAACTACACGCAGATCCTGACCGCCAACATTCTCATTGCGTTCAGTCTCGCCATCTTCGTTTACGTTCGCAGCTTCAGTGTGAAGCCCGGCAACCCAGAGTTCCGCGAGCTGGCAGCAGGAGGACACACAGGGAACTTGATCTACGACTTTTATATTGGTCGCGAGCTCAACCCCCGTGTCACACTACCGCTCATTGGCGAGATTGATATCAAGGAGTTCATGGAACTTCGCCCTGGCCTGCTGGGCTGGATTCTCCTCGATTGCGCCTTCGTCGCCAAGCAATATCGTCTCCATGGCTACGTCACCGACAGCATTGTCTTCATCACCATTATCCAGTCGCTTTACGTTTTGGATGGTCACTTCATGGAGCCCGCTGTCCTGACGACGATGGACATTGTGACCGACGGCTTCGGCTATATGCTTTCTTTTGGCGATCTTGTCTGGGTTCCTTTCATGTACACCCAGCAGACAAGGTACCTAGCGGTCCACCCCCAGACGCTCGGCACTACTGGGCTTGTCGGAATCGGTGCCGTCCTCCTGGCAGGCTTTACGATCTTCCGTCTGTCCAACCTCCAGAAGAACATCTTCCGCACCAACCCCAATGACCCGCGCGTTGCTCACCTCAAGTACATTGAGACTAAGGCTGGCACCCGCCTATTGATTTCGGGCTGGTGGGGCATCGCGAGGCACATCAACTACTTTGGCGACTGGTTGCAAGCCTGGCCCTACAGTCTTCCTACTGGCATGGCCGGCTACCAGATCCTGTCGGCTGGCACCAAGGCCGCAGGGGCTGTGACAATGCTGGACGGTCGCGAGGTGGTTCAAGGCGAGGCCCGGGGATGGGGTATCATCTTTACTTACTTCTACGTCCTCTACTTCGCCGTTCTTCTCGTCCACCGCGACGGTCGAGATGACGAGAAGTGTACCAGGAAGTATGGCGAAGACTGGGAGAAGTACAAGAAGATTGTTCGGTGGAAGATTATCCCCTATGTTTACTAGAACAGGGTAAGCATGAGCATTGGAGCGGGTTGGCATGAAGGATTGGACAAGGCTGGTGGTATATGGTTTGTGTGGAGTGCGCATATGACCCATGAGCGAGGGCGCGCATCTGATTTGGCAGCATGGCAATGTGTATACATATAGTAATAATTCTTGTTTATCTCCTGCAGCTTTCTTCACTTGGCCATGTGTTCTGTTTAGTGGTTCCCGGACACTGCCCTGTGCTTCCACCGCCAGAACCCAGACCGAGAGGCATCTGAACTCCGAATGATCACATCTAAGATATAGCCAACGGTAACAGAAATGCAACATTTCAATCTGCCTTGGGCTAACCGTGTTTTTGCTCTTTCGTCGCGTCGTGAGTTTTGCTCTGGTGTCGGGCGATAACCCCAACCCTGGAGGGCTTGCATTGCACGTGACGGCGCCACTGTGTGGGTCGCAAAATACCCGACCGAGCTTCATACCTCACTCGAATCCGCCAAAAACTCACACCAGGCACGCGTCTCATCACATCACCTCTACATCAACCCCGCCATTTACCTCCTCTAGCAAATTTCCAACCATGGCAGACGCCAACATCCAGTGGGTTTCATTTTACCACGAGTTTTCTCAGGGAATACGCGCTGACTCGACGGCAGAAACCTCCTCCAGAAGCCTCGCAATGAGTGCACGTCAGTTTCTCCCCTCCTATTCCCATATGTGGAGTGAAGTGCTGACCGGTATGCAGGGAGTACGAGATTGCGCAGATTGTATGTTGCGCCCCCTGATCTATTGAGCTGGCTAGGAGAGAGTGGGTGCTGATGTTAGAGTTGTGCAGGAAAACTGGGAGATGAGCAATGGCCCGTTGTCGATTCTCCAGACAGCCGTGCGTAGTCATACGCAAGTGTTGATCAGCATCCGGTCGAATCGCAAGTTGTGAGTTTTGCAGGGTGATGAGATAGGTGAGATGGGAAGGAAAGCTAACGGTTTGCTGGCAGGCTGGCGAGAGTGAAGGCGTTTGATCGGCATTGCAATATGTGAGTTTTGGGAACCCCACTTGTCGCTGGGAGTGTTTACTGACGGGTTGGTAGGATTCTCGAGAATGTGGTGAGTACATGACTGACAGTGAGGGGCGGATATGCCGAGGGTTGTTGCTAATGGCTGCCGCAGAAAGAGATGTGGACAGAAACGCCGATCACGAACGGCAAGAAGGGAAGACCGGTGAACAAGGACAGGTTCATTAGCAAGATGTGAGTACTCCTTTCTCTTGTGCTTGAAGCGACTGCTGACGGAATCCTAGGTTTTTGCGTGGTGATAGCGTTATCATTGTCCTGTTGAGCTGAACGGATCAATTCTGGATATGTGTGTTTGGCTCAACAGCTGAGATCGTCAAAGTAGGTTTGGTAGCTGCTTGAGACCGGTTCATATTTATTGTCAATGGGCTTTCGACAAAGATAGCGGACGGTGGGCAAGAAAAGGCATAGATTGCAGTTGGCCTCGTTATGGCTCCGGTCATGTTACAATCGGTGTGGCTCAAATGGGTTTGGCGCACTGGGGAATATATCATGATGTTTTTGGCGTCTTCCGTTGTCTCTTTGACGCTGAGCCCTGGATATCACGCACGCCTTCAGCGACAGCTGGTTGACAGCTGCGCATTACAGATAACTGTGGGAACTGCCTTCCGAAGCGTTTGGTGGGTCTGGTTAGGCTCATGGCTGAATCCTATCTGATGAAACCTAAATCCAGATCATAAACTAATACGTAAACCAGGCCGTCGACAACATGCTGGAAAGAGCACCTTAGACAGGGCTCAAATTTCAAATTCGTTCTTATCGTGCACCCAGCTTGTGCCGCTGAACGTGGGTGGGGTAGTCACGTGAGGTCATTTAAGACACCCAATTTCCCCTCCTCTCCCTTGACAACCAAGCCCAAGCATCGAGGCCACTATGAAGTCGCTTCTCCCCCGGCGCAAATCCCCTCGCGGGAAGCAATGGGTTAGCTCTTCTGCTGTCAGCCCGAATATGAGACCCCCGGGTTGCATCGATCGTCTTCCCGTCGAGTTGCTTATCGCCATTTTCCAGCATCTCAGCACGCCCGCCGATATCCTCGCCGCCATCGACGTCTGCCATTCTTGGCGGAGCATCATCCTTTCTCCCAACATTTGGGTTCCAATTGCCGACCAGCTCACACCTGGGCTCGCTTCCCACATCCACGCCGTGTTCCCAAGCTCGGCTGCCGCGCAGGAATACGCTTTCCGTTCCGCCCTCTACCAACACTGCGTCCGTGAGTCGGGCAATTTCAGCCTCGTGACCTACCATGGTCTCTATCTCGACGACCCGTTCTTCACCTGGTCTAAGCAGGTCCCCGTTGCGGCTGGCGGCGTGCACTCTTTCGATAGTGTCATTGGCCTCGATCCAGAGGCGAGGGGAGGACGGGATTCCCGGCTGAAGCTCTACAGCCATGGCCGTGTTGCTTGGTGGCCCGAGGGCTGGCACCTTCCGTTCTTTGCCGTTGTCGACGACCTGCGTGCCCGTACCCGGCGCATGTTCATGTTTCCTGGTCAGTTTAACTTCGGCAACGAACGTCGCCGGGGGTGGAAGACCTCCATGGGCGAGTTTTTGTTCATCATGGGCCAAGAGGATGCCGGCGTGTGCATCTGGCATCTTGAAAGGAATGAGATGCGCCAGATTCGGCTTCCCGACGCGTTTGAGCGGTGTGTCGTGGAGGGCGAGAGGGTAATTTTTGTTGGTCGGATGGCCCAGGTTTGGTTGTGGACTTGGGGTGCCAGCACGGTCCAGACCATTGAGGTTGCGGCCCAGGGGTGTTACACGCCAGGCCCTGTCACAATTGGCGGCCAAACTGTGTTCACCTATCCGCCCGATCCGCGCCCGGCTCCCAAGGTGGGATTGCGGTTTCGCGAACACGATATGAAGCTCGACTTCATCCTGCATCCTACAGACCCGAATGTCTTCTTCGTATTGACGTATGACGATGTGGACCTCAATGTCTACGAGTTTACATCGGGGAAACTTTCGCAGAGCATTGTGCTGCCGCACGACCACGTCACCTACCGGATCCTCCAACGCTCCCGGGGGTTAGTGACGACACATTATCTACGCCACGACCGCTGTGATGCCTACGGTGGCTATTGCCTGCTCACAGCGTCGGTTGGTGTGGGGCCGTTTTGCGGTGGCTGTGGCTGCTCAGGCAGTCTTGGGTCGGTGTGCTTCAACGTCTACACCAAAGAGTTCTCTGCCTTTGTACATCATGCCCTGTACGACAGGACGCCGGACTCCCATTTGTGGAACGGGATGCTTGCCGTCGGTACCGGTGGGCATCAAGATCCACATGAGCCTGAGAGCGAATCGGAACCTCTGATCGTCGTGCTGAAGCCATGCGACGGCCAGCCCCCTGAGAGCTCAACAATTCGAAATGGAGACCCGTTGCCGGCTCTCAAAGGAAGGTTACCAAAGCCCGTGAACGGGGCTCGTAATGGGACAGAACGGAATCTGCGTTTTGATGCGACAGGCGGCTACGACTTGCGACCTCGTCCGACTCAGATTGATCGGGCAGCTTTCATAGTGGCGGCCAGGGGTGGACTCAAACGCGGGCTGGTTGAGCCGTATGAGGCAGTCATTAGCATGGATAACTTGACTGTGGAATGGATTAATGGCGATGACAAGATGCTGATATATGTGGTTGGGAAAGAGTATTCGGTCTGGAGATTTGGTGATATCGGCCCCGAGAAGGAAGTGAGGAGATGGAGCCGAGCCTGGAAAGAAAAGTGGAGGCATATGATTTGCAACGCAGGTCCGGCGATTCTGAGGGAGGACCGAAAGTAAGATTTGGACGGCATGGAATTTTCTAGGGCTGAAAGCCGGCAATGGATGAGGTGAGCGTGGTGGAAAGGGTCCCATATCACATTCTAAGATACTGATTCATATTGACTTCACCGCATAATGAGAAGCGGTTTCTATAGATACAATCTCACGTTTTACCTGGTCCTGCTTGTGGTCAGATGTTGTCTTGGGCTTAGACACTTGTGGTCTTTGGACTTCGAGGCATCAACATAATATGCTAGAGCTCATTCCGGGTGTTCCAACTCTTGGGATGCTGGGCAGGCTTCGTTCTCCTTTTTGTTTTATCTCTTATCATTAACTACTCGGGCCTACGAGCATTGGCCACGAGCGCCATTCACCATGCGAGAGTGGGGCCTATTGAAAACACCTATAACAACCTATTGAAGGCGAAGTTGCCTATTGTTCCTATTGTGCCGGCTGCGCGAGGGTCTCCTCAGTGGTTCTTCACCTCGCAACCTCCTTCGGCCACAACCTTTTCTTCCCCTCCTCTCCTCTTTTCTTCTTTTCTTCTCCAGATCAAACAACATGGAGAACCAATCTCCTTCGTCCACGCCCGCCGGGGGGGCCTCGTTTTCCCCGGACCCAAGAACCTACGCACCTGGTGAGTGAATAGATGTCGAGGGCGCTTGGAGGAATTGCCGTTTCTGGGCTTGTCTCGGGATGGGATTTCTTGTCAATTCCTCATCGTTTCCCTTTCGATCTGCGCATGTCCCGGTCTTTTTTTACCAGGATGGCCGCAGTGTGTTTCCATTGTCTGGAGAAGAGCTGACACCGGGTTTGCAGGATGGAACTGGGAAGCTTGTTCTTCGTCAGGGGCCGACTCGCCGGCGGCCCCCTCTGCTGCCACCCTGTCCGCCATTCCCGACAGCACCTCAGACGGCGTCCCCTCGGTCACGGACGCGGAAAGTGTCACGGACCCGACCAACTCGGGGTGGGACATCTCGCTTCCCCAGCAGGAGGTCCGCCATGTACTTCGGTGCATTGGCGCCTTCCGCCGGGAGAATGACGGGATTGTCGCACGCCTCGAGAAGGTTGAGTCGCGACTGGGCTGGCGCAAATCAGGGCGCCGGTCCATGGCGGGGGCCGATTCCCCCACCAACTTGAACCGTCCTGTGGCTGGGGAGCTCGGTGGCCGGTCCACTCTGGCAGGCCTTGCCGCCAGGCTGGGCCACCTCGAGACTCGCGTCGAGGGTTTCAACACCTTCGCCGAGTGGCACCGGTCTGAGGCAGAGGTCCTCGAGCAGCGCCTCTCGGCCATGGACCAGAAGCTGGAGGGCTTCCAGACCTTTGCCGACTGGCACCAGTCGGAGGCTGCTGTTCTCGAGGACCGGCTGTCGGGAATGGAACAGGGTGCGGCACACACGGATGCTGGTCTCGGGGCTCTGCGTGCACGCGTCAGAGTCATGGAGCACCAGGGAGCGTGCCAGGCAGCAGGGGGGATGACCGACCACCCCACCCACAGCTACCTCAGCAGCAGAGTCAACCAGCTCGAGGAAGTTGCCGCCGGCTTGTTGGCCCAGGTTGACCAACTGCGGCAAGAACAGCTGCGGTACCGCCAGGAGGGTCTGGCTACACAACCTCAAGTCCTCGCAGCCATGGCGCAATCCGCTGCCGAACCTTCTCCGATCAACATCCCTAGATCGCCCACCATGCCGCCCAAGTTCACGGCTTCCGGCCTGCGCCCCATATGGGAGACCCAAGGCAAAACGACTAAGAGGCGAAAGAGTCCCGGGAGGGAGGACGCTCCTCCCGAAGATGACACTCCGACGAGGCCACCCAAGCGAGTCCGATTCAATATCCCGGGAGATGACGGCGATGATGGCAACCAACCAACACTACCCAGCACGGAACAGGCCAGCATGGCAGTGCCAACTACAGCAGAATCGCCCGAGCATGAACGACCACCTTCCCAGGAATACTTTGAGAATCCACAAGTGAAAGCCATTGACAGACTCAGGGGCTGGCATTCTTCGAAAGAGGATGTGATAGCATCCTATAAGGTCTATAACACCCAACCCAAGTCGATAACAAGTTTACCTCAAGCGCCAGTCATTAAGGTCGATGCATCAGCGGCGGTCTCTCCTCCCCCACCTAGGCCTAGGCGTTTGGGATTAGTGTTGCCGACTGCGCCAGAACCCAAATTGCGCCGCGCAAGAAGACCACTTCCCCAGGCACGCCCTAAGAGACCACAAGTAACGGCCATTGATAGAATCAAGGGCAGGCAAATTCCGAAGGAGGATGCGACATCATCCGATAAGGCCCAACTCAAATCGTCAACAGGTTTACCTCATCCACCAGTCATTGGGGTCGATGCGCCAGCGGCGGTTCTTCCTCTCCAGGAGCCAGTCACTGAGGTCGATACACGGGCGGCGGCGGCCCTTACTCTCTTGGAACTAGGAAATACACCAACGGCGGTTCTTCCTCCCCCAGAACCAGACATCGAGGTTGATACACCAGCAGCCGTCCTTCTTTCCCCGGAACCAGATATTGAGGTTAACATACCAGTGGTCATTCCTCCCGGCCTGTATTGTGCCGGTAATTCTGTCTCCAGCCACCAGGAAGTTTTCAACTTGATCAAGAGACTGGACCTGCGGGAGCAGGGGCGGCCCCAGCTCGACCAACTGCGAGAGATAACCACTAGCGATAAATCATACACACTACCCCTCTTCACTTACTTACCTCCGGCGGGCGATCGAGTTGACCACTTCTTCGTCAAGATTGGCGGGAGTACGTCGGATGTCCTTAGCCCGTGCCCACGAGAGTACTTCAATCTCCCCTACACGCCGCAGTTGCACACGGACACACTGGAGGCCTACCGCATGGGCATCCTCGAGGTTATGGACCGGAGGCCGCTACGATACGCGATACCTCTCGGCGAAGTCTACTGCAGGCGAATGGTTTTCGCGGGTGAACTCACCCCTCACGATAACATCGAGGCGACCAACTGGTTTCTTGTCATGAGTACCGGGAAAACACGGTCTCTCTGGTTGGTTTGGCGATCTGCCTGCACAGCCGGTTATGCAGAGTGCCTCCGTAACACGGGCTTTGCGTCGACGAATGATCTGCAGACCCAGCATTTCCCATTCAAACCGTGGAATCATCCCCTGCTTCCTAATGCAAGAGGGACTGAGTTTATTTGCCTTCTGAGCGATATTGGTAAATGGGAATCTGGGGAGAAACCCATGCTGCGAGCCGACGAAGCGAGGAGGACATTTGAATCGCTCGATGACGAGGAAGACATACACAATCCGCGTTTTACGGTACCAGCCCTCAAAGAGTTGCTTCAGACGCTGGGTAAGATCTAGCCTATCCGAAAGCAAGAGCAAGAGCAAGAGCAAGAGCAAGAGCAAGAGCAAGAGCAAGAGCAAGAGCAAGAGCAAGAGCAAGAGCAAGAGTATGAGCATGAGCAGGCGGAGGAAGACAGCGGGCGTAACATTGTGAGATGTGATATCTTCGCGTGGGCCCTTCAGGGATTGTCGGCCGAAGAGTACTCTATCCTATTTGACAATGAGTATGGATTGCCCAGGAACGGGGCAACTGAGCATTCCGACACGAATCTACCTGCCCGGGAAAGTTGAGGATCAAGTTGATGAAGGGAATGAAGAAGCGACTGTTCCCGCCCACCTTGAATACCATACGGATGAAGGAGGTCAACCAAATTGGGAATGACTTGGTTGGGGGCTTGATTAGTGCAGCGTCTTTTACCTTTACACTTACATGTAATTGGCGGTAGTGATACAGAAGGAAGCGTTTTCTGGGTTTCATGTTGAGCCTCTTGTGATTATGGTATATAGAAACATTTCACTAGGCATTGTTCAGAAAGCTGCTTTACCTTCCGTGCATGCAATGGAGCTTTGGGATTGGACTTGGGTTTGGCAAGATAGCACAACGCATGCCCAATGTTTATCCCAGGGGTGTGTCCTTGTGTTGCTTGGATACATGGCTGCCTGGTGATCAGGTGCTCTTTTAGCATTTCTGTTCAGACATAGTGTTGGCTGTTGGGACCAACTTGGGCGTATCATCAATCGACGTCTATGTCTGTGTTTATGTCATGCCAAAGAAGAAGAATCCAGGTGTTGGTGTTGGCGACTGTGTCTTGCTGGATGGACTCATTCATTCATGTCTGTCTGTCTGTCTGTCTGTTTTGTTTGTTTGTCTCCGATCCAAGAGACGTAGGTAGGTAAGAGGTACGTAGGTGTCAAACGTTGGTGCAAACACTCAAATCCTGGCTAAAAGACAGCACATCTTGTCCGAGTGGAGTGTTCCATTGTCTACCTAAGCCTCCAAGGTACCTAGGTAGGTAGGCAATTAAGCTTTCAATCTGATCCACCACAGAGATTTGACAATCAAACATACGCCCCTAAAATGGAGCCGCCATCGTACCCCTGTTCGTTGCCACCTTCACGAGCTTCCCATCCCAACATGCTCCCTCCGTGCCTCTCGCCATATATCTCTCTCAAGCCGAGTGAAACTCGTGGAATATGGGGCAGTGGCTCCAGCGGAATTTCCGGAGGTCGATCCGGAACTCTCAGCGACGGTGACCGTGAAGGAGGCTGCACTCCTATATGCGACGAGGGTCTCGACGCGGGCGGTGTCCTTATCGCTTCCGCCTCAATGTCTGCGGTTTGCGTCCTCCTTGTTCTCTCCAGGTTACTCCTCTTGATGTTGTAGATTATTCGTTGTTTCTTTAGCTCCTTTTTAAAAGTTTCTGCCCTTTTAAGATTGTCTGGATTGAGTTTCTTGCCAAAATTGATGGTGATGCCGCCTTTTCCGCATTCCCATTCTTCCCATCCCCGGTCACGAGAGCGCGAGTGGCCGGTTGAGGCATTCGTGGGAGTGCTATCGCACAGGTTCCAGGTACCGTGCTCGACAGATTTCATTGCTGATACGTGGCTGAAAATGCGCAGATCTCGTGGAGGTTGAAGGAGGACAGTGGCATCATCGTCTTTGCTAGGGCCATCCACGGCCTCAAAATCAAATACTAAGGAGGTTAGCAGACAGTCAGGTAGGTCAATTTTCTTTCTGCCGCCACAGCACCAGTTAACTTGAGAGAGAAGAGCGCATACTGTTCTTGATTTTCCACAAGGACGGGCCGCTGTCATCGTTTGCTTCCAAAAATAACATCAGCATGGGATGCCATCCCTCATCCACGACCATGACATTTTCGTCCTCATGCGATTGGATGAGAGTGTGAGTTGAGTTCAGACTCAAGCCGCTGAGGCGACTTGATCCTGTTGATACCGGCGTGAGTTGGTTGCCCTGTTCACCTAGTATTTGCGGCCTGTGGACCCAGATCTGAACCTGCCCAGATCCAGAGTACGAGCGAAGGCGATGACGCTTGTAGTTGAACTCGCAACTGACACCCCGAACATTTCCAAATACCTGCCAACCGGTGACGAGATGCTGTAGGCGAAGGGCAGCACTCAAATCCCGAATCGGATATCTATGCCACTCCTTGCCGCGATGCCGTCCAAAATCCACAGGCCAACAACTTTGCCGTAATCTCAGACTCGCAAAGGTTGGGATGAACAAGTCGTGTTGTATGTCAACATCTTTGTCGATGGGGCGCCCAATATCCAATCCGTCACGGGTGGTGCGTTCGGTTATTTTGAGGATTTCGCCGTATTCGTCGTTGGAGTCGCGAACCGATATCTTCCGAACGAGGAGGATGCGGTTCATAGGGCCTTCAGAGACCAAATGAACCCTCTGCCAGTGCTGCTCCTCGAAAACCTCCTCGGCGAAAATCTCGTCAGCGTCCGGAGCTGACATTGATGTGACAGAGCGCGGGCGATGGTGAGCGAAAGATGTGGTTCCTGCATTGAGGTTTCAGTGTGAGTGGGAAAGTTATGAGGGAATGGTGTCAGATCTGCGGAGGGCCAGGCCGATGGCTGCCTACCGGTGGCCTGTCGCGCAGCCCACCCGTTGCCCCCCATGGTTTTTCTCCCTTGAAAATGCCACAGCGGTTGGCGTTGCGTGGGCGCAGAAACTATCGAATTTGGGTGGTCGGGCGGCTTGTTCCGCACAAATCAAAATCGAGACATTACGCTAAGCGGGCGTGACATGATGCGCCGCCAGCCCAACTCATACCTACCGAGGAAATCCGGTGAGCTGACTGGCCTAACTAAAGCCTCAATGGTCAGCTGGCCGGGGGAGATCGCCGTAATGTGCCGACATTCGCCAGGAACGGGGACAACAAGGCTGCGGGGTCCATGCCCTGGAGGCCTGAAGCAGCGCCAAAGCCTGGCTCTGGTTGTATTTCACTCAGGCCTAGCGCTCATCCCAAGCCGAAGGGAACTTTTATGGCGCAGATTACAGCAGCAACATCAACACCATGAACCCTATCCCAAACATTGCTCATGCAACCGACGATGAGCTCCAAAACATGAGCTTTGAGGAGCTCCAGGCCTATGACGAAGCCGTTCCCAACAATGAGGTATGGAGTTCCTGAATCGACGCTTTGGGATAATACCTGACTCTGAGGAAGGTCGTCATCATTGCTCCGCCAGGGAACCAGCAGATCAGTCCATTCTCCGTCTTCTGTTTGGTTATGAACAGGACTATTGCTAGCGGTATTTTTACTCAGCCTGTTAATGTTCTGCGGTTTGCCGGGAGTGCTGGCGTTGCGTTGTTGCTTTGGGCGTGCGCCGGTCCTATTGTCCTCTGCGTGGTGGCAACGTGGATGGAGTTGGCTCTGACGGTTCCTATACACTTTATACAACTACGTCGCGGAGACCCCAATAGCTGGACACGGATGTCAACACCGAGAGACGGGGGAGATAAGAATTACGTACGATTTCCCCTGCTTCCCCTGCTCTGTTACGGAACAAGCATTGACGTTTTCTAGCTGGAACATATCTACAAGAAGCCCCGGGAGTTGATGAAATGCGTCTTTGGGATTGCGTTCATCATCTGGGGCAATCTTCCTGGGAATGCGCTTCAGCTTGGCGTCTTCATGCAGCAGGCTATCAACCCGACATGTCACGAAAGCGATGGCTGCTTGAACCGGGGCTACGCCGTTGCATGGGGAGTCGGCGTCCTCACACTCTGCGCCTTTCTGAACGTTGCGACCCGAGAATATGTCATCGAACTCAATAATGTGTTTGCGGTCCTCAAGCTCGGGTTCGTTGCAGTTATCACGCTGGTCGGTATCGGATACGGCGCGGTCCACGGCGATGGCTGTCGGCGCATCACTTGGGACCCTATCGATCAACGTGACGCCAGTAACCTCGGCGACATCGCCCTCGCCTTGTTTTTCGCCATGTACCCGTACACTGGGTACGAGCAGCCCTTTTACGTTTTGAGCGAGGTTTCCGACGCCCAAACGAGGTTTGCGCCGGCCACATACTCAGCCATGCTTGTCGTCATGATTTTGTTTCCGCTGGCAAATCTCAGCTACCTCTGCATGGTGCCATATACGGGGAACGCCGGTCTTCCAGAGAATATGGCATTGGCTGTCATTGAGCGGCTGTCGGGTATTTCCCCTACCACACCGTCGGGAGACCGTAACCCGGCCGCCGTGCGCGCTGTCTCTGCTCTTCTCGCAATCTTCATCTTTGGCAACCTCATGGCGCAAACTTATACGGCTTCGCGGGTCAAGGCAGAAATTGCCAAGGAGGGCATCCTCCCATTCTCCATCACCCTCTCCAAAAGGTACGAGACATTGTTCTCGCGAGTCGGGCGGCTCTTTACTTCCACTCCCCGACCACCCCTCAGTGATGTCGACGGTAGTCGTGAGCATGCTCCTTTCCCCGCCACAGTCCTGCACTGGACCTTTGAAATCATTCTGATCTTGGCGTTCGGCTTGACGATGGACCCGCGTGATGCGTATGGTGGACTGACATACATGTACACCTATGTCATATTCGGCGTGTTCGGCTTTCTGACTGCTGCGGGGTTGTTGTACGAGAAGCTGGGGCTAGAGCCAAACAGAGATAGGAGATGGCCTGAGTTGTCGAGGGGTAGGCCGTGGTTGGATCCTGTCCCTGCAGTTGTCGCAACCATCTGCCTTGGTTTCTTGCTCTTCGCCGCGTTCGCGAGACCGAGTCCAGGGAAGGGGGCTGGCTGGCCGTGGTGGGTAGGACCAACTGTGGGTTTAGGGAGTGTCTTTTTGGGGGCTCTTTGGTGGGGTGGGATGCGATTCTTCCGGTGGTACGGGAGTTGGAAACTGGTGATTGACAGGATACCAATTGTTCGGATTCGGCAAGGTGTTCCGGTGCAAGTTGGCGAAGTTGTGAAGCACACAACAGTGGCTGTGGTGAGACAATGACCTAGGTATCTTGGAAGATTCTCACGCGGTACTTTGCGTGGAGACTCTCGAGCGAAGTTCTGGGAGAGTGTGAAGACGTTTCTTGTTACATCCTTGAATTAGAAAAAAGCGCGCGGTTTACCCTCAGAGTAAGCTTGATTAGTCTCGGCGACCTCCAAACCACCCAAGACACGCAAGAAGTGGACTTGGAAGTCAGTCGATGGGAATCTCTCGCCTTCGACAAACTCCGTCGTGGGAACTTGTCTTCATGCACTCTGCATATTCTGAATCCCACGTGATGCAGTCTCGTGAGTATGTTAAGCACAACGTTACGTGGTTAACAAGGCGAAGACGCAGCAACAGTTGTGTCCGCAACACCGACAAAGTCGAAGGTGGGAATAAGCATCTCATAGTTTGTGCCAAGACCGGCTAGTTGATGGAGACGAATCGGCAGTCTCTCTGGGCGAAAGAAGGGCCGACCAAGTTCCTTTCGACGGCACCGTCGCACCTTGAAAAGCTTGGCTGACGGATGTGGGTCAGCAGCTTTTCGGTGTGCCGCGCGAGGTGAACCGGTGTGGGGATGCAGTGTGCGGGGATGACTCCAGAAAACTACGTTGTTGACATCGGACGTCAGTACACGTAGTAGAGCTCATGCAAACGTATACTAGAACGCAGGTGGTGTACAACGTTCCAATCGATCGAATTGAGGGCTTTCTTAATCGTTGACCGTATGGACAAGAAGAAATTTGGATCAGCGAGGCGGGGACTGGGCCGCGGCAAGTCATTTCGGGTCCTTGCTCAAATCTTCCGTGCAAGTCGCGTCCGGAATACTCCCGGCTGAACAGAACAAACGGCAAACAGGAATCCAAGGCCCGCAAATCCCGAGAACAGCTGTGGAGGACAGGCGAGGACGGAAGACATTGTCCTCGCGGAAGTTTACGAGACCAATGTCCCACGACAGAATTTCCATGGAAACCGCCTTATGCAGTGCGACTTCGCTGAATCGGACGCTGGCACCTTCCCGTTTTAACGCGAGATGTTGGAGAAGACTTGCTACCCCGCAGCCGGGACGACCGCCTGCATGTGCAAGCGGAGCGTTGAGCTGCAACACCAACGCGGATGGAAAAAGCAGCGAGTGATGAGCAGTGGAAAGTTGGGCGGGGTTCAGGGCAGGGCGGGAGGATTACAGGGAAGGAACCCCGCTCCGTTTTTAGCGGCCGCTTGCCGAACTGGGTCATCCCTCTGAGCCTCTGGAGGACCTGGGTCTCGGCCGATCTGCATGATGACTTCAATCCCTGTCATCTTCTCGGAACGCGTGCACTCTCCGAGTCAAATCCTGTCTCTGCTCCCTGGGATCGGCCCGTTTTTCTCGCCATCAGCTCAACACGTCCCTTTGGCTCTGACACATGCGCACAATTGGTGGCTAGGTGGGCTGCAGAGATGGATTTTGTGCGGGGATGTGGCCAGGCGCCATCGCGGTCCCAATGGTCGCGATTGCTCGGCACGGGACGACTTTCTCGACGCTCCACTTCCCCGATATTGCTGCCGTGCTACCAAGGAGAATCCTGGAATCCACAGCGTCAGGTAAACAGGGCGAACAGGGCGAACTTAGAAGTCCGTATTATATATTGTTCCCCCGCACGGTCGGCTGCTCTCTTATGACCCAGCTCTCGGCCCATCGTTGCGGAGATCTCGGTCTCTTCGTCTGCTGACTCTGTCCGGCTCTCCCTTCTGCTACAGCATAAGCGACCGCCATGAAACCCGCAGTTGCTCTTTCCTTGATCGCCAGCTGTGGTCCTGCCGCTGCTGGCACGATCAGATCCACAGAAAACGTATGAAAACTCTCTCCCTTCCCCATGTCAGTCTTGATGCGTCTGGGTGTTTCGACGTATGCAGTCCTTGTTTTGTCTTGGCTGCTGCGGACATTGCCTGCGATATCCAACATGCATCTCCCATCTGCAGCCATCTTGCTGTTAGCGCTCGCGGTGCAGACGTCATCTGCTAACTATCCCAAGTTGAGCAAGCGATCCTTGGCGACTTCAGAGCCCGTTTACCCTTCGCCATGGATGGACCCGGATGCCGATGGCTGGCAGGAGGCTTACGCCAAAGCCAGGAAGTTTGTTTCCAAAATGACTCTCGCGGAGAAGGTCAACCTGACGACTGGTACCGGGTTCGTTTGCCTGATTCTGCAGTCTGCGATGACGTTTTGACTAACACGCTTTAGCTGGGCATCGGAGCAATGTGTTGGCCAGTCAGGCTCAGTCCCTCGTCTGGGTCTCAAGACCATGTGCATGCACGATTCTCCCGTGGGGGTCCGTGGCGCAGACTATGTTTCGGTTTTCCCATCGGGCCAACTCACAGCTGCATCGTTCGACAAACACTTATTCTACAAACGCGGCGTTTTGATGGGTCGCGAGGCCAGGGCCAAGGGCGTTACCGTGTTGCTCGGCCCAGTCGCTGGACCCTTGGGCCGAATGCCTGCCGGTGGCCGCAATTGGGAGGGTTTCTCTCCCGATCCAGTTCTTACCGGCATTGCCATTGCTCGAACCATCCAAGGCATCCAGGATACTCAAGTGGTGGCATGTGCCAAGCACTTCATCGGAAACGAGCAAGGTGGGTGGTCTACACAATATGCCCCCTGCTTGGTCAGAACACTGACAAAAAGCAGAGCATTTCCGACAGGTTGGTGAAGCACGGGGTTACGGGTTTAACATTGACGAAACCCTTTCTTCCAACATCGACGACAAGACCATGCACGAGCTCTACCTGTGGCCCTTTGTTGACGCTGTTCGGGCGGGTGTCGGCTCAGTCATGTGCTCCTATCAACAGGTCAACAACTCGTATGGCTGTCAAAACTCGAAGCTTCTCAACGGTCTTCTAAAGAACGAACTCGGATTCCAGGGTTTCATTATGAGCGACTGGCAAGCCCAGCACACCGGCGTGGCGTCTGCGGCTGCTGGCCTCGACATGTCGATGCCCGGAGATACCGAGTTTAACACAGGACGTAGCTATTGGGGAACAAACCTCACAGTAGCAGTTCTGAACGAGACGGTTCCCGAATGGCGTATCGACGACATGGCGATGCGGATCATGGCTGCTTACTTCAAGGTCGGTAACGAAGTTGGCGACCAGGTGCCAATTAACTTCAGCTTTTGGACTCTGGCCACATTTGGATGGCGGAACTGGGCAGCGCAGAAGAATGTCGAGCAGATCAACCATCACATCGACGTCCGCGCAAACCACCACAAGCTAATTCGGGAGATTGCAGCGAAGGGGACAGTTCTTTTGAAGAATAACGGTGCACTACCCCTCAAGAAACCCAAATTCATCGCAGTCGTCGGTGAGGATGCTGGACCTAACCCTCTCGGACCTAATGCCTGTAATGATCGAGGATGTGATAATGGCACGCTCGGCATGGGCTGGGGGTCTGGCACTGCAAACTTTCCGTACCTCATAACTCCAGACTCGGCACTTCAAGCGCGGGCTTTAGAAAGCGGCACACGATACGAAAGCATCTTGTCGAATTATGCATGGACGCAGACCCGCGCCCTGGTTAGCCAAGCAAACGTCACAGCTATCGTGTTTGTCAACGCCGACTCTGGCGAGGGCTACATCAACGTTGATGGGAATATGGGCGACAGGAAGAATTTGACGCTTTGGAAGAATGGCGATGACCTTGTTAAGAACGTCTCTTCTTCTTGCTCGAACACCATCGTCGTCATCCACTCTCCTGGACCAGTGCTCGTGACGGATTGGTACAAGAATCCCAACATTTCTGCCATCGTGTGGGCTGGTCTTCCTGGTCAGGAGTCCGGCAACTCCATCACCGACGTCCTGTACGGCGATGTCAGTCCCGGGCGAACACCGTTCTCGTGGGGCGCTACCCGTGAGAGCTATGGAACCGACGTCCTGTATCAACCCAACAACGGTCGCGGGGCCCCGCAGCAGGACTTCTCAGAGGGCGTCTTTATCGATTACCGCCACTTTGACAAAACCAACCAGTCTCTTATCTACGAGTTTGGCTTTGGACTCAGCTACACGACATTCAAGTACAGCAACATCAAAGTTGTAAAGTCCGCAGTCGACCCCTACACTCCAACCACCGGGATCACGGACCCCGCGCCAACCTTTGGTAACGTTTCAAAAAACCCCGACGACTATCTTTTTCCGAACAAGTTTCCTTACATTTATCAATACATTTATCCATACCTCAATGTTTCAGACCTCAAGAAAGCGGCCGATGACAGGAATTACGGCAAGAAAGCTTCGGAGTTTCTTCCTCCGAAAGCCAACGATGGCTCGGCGCAACCACTTCTGCGATCTTCTGGCAAGGGGACGCCGGGCGGAAACACCGGGCTGTGGGATGTCATGTACACGGTGACTGCACAAATTACGAACACTGGCAAGGTTGCAGGCGACGAGATCCCGCAGCTCTATCTTTCGCTGGGTGGATCGGACAACCCGTCCTTGGTTCTGCGGGGCTTTGATCGTCTCAGTCTCAAGCCTGGCGAGACAAAGCAGTTCAAGGTTGAGCTCACTCGACGTGACCTGAGCAATTGGGACACTGTGGCCCAGGACTGGGTCGTTAATTCGAATCCGAAGAAGGTTTTTGTGGGACGAAGCAGCCGGAAACTGGAGTTGAGTGCGCCTTTGTAGGTGGGCGTCATGGTATATACAGTGGGACGCAGGATGATATTTTCTAATGTTTGATGTCAATGTAATTATGGTAATGATTATGCCAGCTGGAATCCATTTCGTACTATCACATTCCTTCACAGCCCATGTTTGCTGCATGAGATGGATGTGCCACATTTAAGCCACGCCGAGACAGAGCAAACCGCCCAAATGGGAGGCAAACAAACATGCAGGCCAACCAACACGGGGCAAACAAGATCAGATGGCAACCAGGAAATGGGGGCCATGTTTGGCGGCGGGGCGTCTAGTCTTTCATAAAATACCCTTGCTTTGATTTCTGGAATTCCACACCATGACTCTTTTCCTTGCCATTTCTTAACTACCTAGGTAAACCACACTGCACCGCAAAGAACGGGAAAGATGGTTGTCTCAAAGCTGTCCGCTGTAATCGCGTTGGTGGTTTTGGCTCTTCCTAGCCTTGCCTCGTACGGTGACCCGTATGGTGAGCTTGCATCACTCCAATCCGCCCTGCGCCATGGACATTCACGCTGACCACGACGACCAATAGGAGACGATACGACTTTTTCCACCTGGCTTCCTGACACCACGACAAGCAGCCACAAGTTCACCTTCTTCAAGAACACCAGATATCCCACCAACATTACCGTCCATTTCCCCACCGACGTTCCTCCCGCAACTCTCACCACCGCGACTTCGGATTCAACCTCTACCTCGACATCGACCTCAACCTCGTCTAAAATCACCAGCGTTGTCCCTCCAACCAACATAGCTTTCCCCGATGACCCGAAAGCTCCCGAGCCCGACTGCGCCAAACCGGGCGGAGATGGCACAGTATACAAGACGGGAAATGGACTATCTGTATGTTTTTCTTCTTTTTCTCTCTCTCTCCCTTCCGACTGGACTGGACCCACAAAGTCTTTTACAGAATCAAGAATGGAGGTTGATTTGATTTGATTTGATTTTGATTTTTTTGATTGGTGATAGTACCGCGCCATGTGCCAACGCTCTTATCCCGGGTTTCTAATCACCACCCTCTGGGCCTCTTCGTTTGGAGCTTGCGCGGGAGCTTGTTCGCGTGAGCCGAAATGTATGGCCTTTAACTTGGTGCTGCCTCCGCCGCCCGTCCCGGCGGCTATTCCCCCGACCGAGACGGGGACCGGGTCCGGATCTGCAGCAAAGGCTTACGAGTGTGAGCTCAAGAGTGCCATTGCCGCAACACCAGATAAAGTTAGCACGGTATGGGGCGCAACGAAAATGAAGCCGGCGGTGACGGTAACGTTGACGACCACGACGAGGATGAAGAGAGCGGTGACTGTGGAAGCAAGAGCTACTAACAGCCCGAACTGGACGGGGGTAGGCTCCCAGTCCGAAGACCTGGTAGGGGCCGAGCCCACAAAAGTGGGAGGTATCCAACCGAGGGGGAACAGACTGGTGACTCGAGTCGAGGCCCGGGGATGACGGTGAGAATTATGGGGGAGGAGACTTGGCTGGCCTAGTTTGGGGGGGTTATTTTGGGCGCAGGATTTTGCAAAGACTCGTTTTATCGGGGGTCAAGAAAGGTTGACCGAGCGAACTCAGGTCCTATTAGGCTCGTGAAGCACCAAGCAGAACTAGAGGTGGAAGAACCACACCTGGCAGACACAATATACATGGATTAAAATCTTTCGATTAGAGTTGAACTCGTTGCACACCCCCACAAATTTGAGGCACACCCTCCCCCACATATTCCAGCTGTCATGCACGTGAATGCAGCCGTCATTCAAGCCTCCACTTCTTGGCTGTAAAAACCCGAAATTT
>Ga0247765_1000603_pt1 | contig 26056 bp, 21 predicted proteins | sample UWRJL106311C6_FD_179949 | JGI IMG/M metagenome (GOLD analysis project Ga0247765, IMG submission 179949) | Plant litter microbial communities from Arlington Agricultural Research Station in Wisconsin, United States - UWRJ-L106-311C-6 | ecosystem: Environmental > Terrestrial > Plant litter >...
CTAGAGAAATTAGGTAGGTAGGTTACAGCTCCAGAAACGAAATAAATATGGCAATAGGGAATAATAGAAGATGAATCTTATGTGCCCCACACCAGTCTGGTCCCCCTCATTTCATGGGGTACATTTTTCTTCTCGTCAATTCCTCCGCTCTACACCACTTGACATTTTCCCTCGCTCTCTTGACCACCTCTTCCATATCCTCGTCTCCTTCTTCTTCAACACAATCCATGATAGCCTGACAATCCCAGCAAAGACAAACCTGATACGTCTCCCCGAACCGCACCATGAATAGCTCCCTCGTCTCTTCTAATCCATCGGCGAGAGGCCCCGGAGAAAGCTTATCGTCATGATCAATAAACCTGCCTGTTTTCTCCAGCATTTCAGTCTGATAGGAAAGAGCAGAACATTGGTGCGTATGCCACGCTAAATCAACATCCAAAGTCGGAACTAGCATTTTCCCCGGATAGAGAGCAAAAAGCTTAACAAAGGAATGATATCTGTCCACGGCGCGACGGGCGGTCCCCAAAACGGCGGGACTACGAATCCACAAGTGCGAATGCATTTTATCGATAAACCCGACTTGACGAATAACGTTTTGGTGAACTTGTTGGTGCAAAGGATGTGGCCGACAAAGTAATTCCCGGGAAAATGCAGAGGAGGAACGGTAATGGTGGGATGCATAAGCGCGGAGAAGAATCATCGTGTTGGTTTTGCTTGGGTTGTTGTCGTCGTCGGGAGAAGAAAGGATGGCGGCATGGCGTTTTTCAAGTTCCGAGGGATGGGGACGGGAGACATGGATATAGCTTGAAGACGAAGACGAGGACGAAGTTGAATCCATATGCGCGAGAATGCTTCTTGCGGTGCCGTCGTTGATAAGATGGGAAAAAAGATCCGCGGCGAGGTGGGTTGTGATGGTGTGCCATTCGACGGCGGCGGGGGGGAGCGTGTACGTTAGTGACCGCATGTTGATGGCCGAGTGCTGTATTTCATTTAGTCAGTCATACTTCTGAAACATAAAAAAAAAAGAAAAACTGAGAAAGAACTGGGGGAGGTACAATCTGCTTCCACGGAAACGGAATCTTTCGAATCCGCAACACCCTCTGCTCCTCACAAAACGCCGCAAAATCCCTCGGGTTTAATAGGAATGCATGCCAAACCATCAACACATCCAGTGGCGGCAGACATCGCAACGGCAGGGCCAACGACGAGGATTCGTCAAAATCACACAGCACGGCATCCGCCTTGACAACCCAGATGAAAAACCGCTGTACCGCGACGCGCAAAAACCAAGGCCATTTCTGGCGTCTCCGCTCTTGGAATCCCGCATCTCGGATCTTGACGGCCTTGTTTTCAAATTTCTTTGTACGTCGCCGTCCCGATACGGTAGGCGGGCTCCATCCCACAAAGGTTTTTCGGTAGACAGTTTTTTTGATTTCGTGGATGCCAAATGTCTTATCGAGATTCTGGGAATTCAATACCCGGAGACGGAGCTGGAGAAATACCTCGAGAAGCTCGAGATGTACCGTGCATTCGCGGGGGGTGGGGCTTTTTTCGACAGAGGCGGAGACGGCCACGGTGAGAGACGAAAAGAGAGTGGTTAACGGGGTGCCCATTGGTCTCTGCGGTTTGGGATTTTGTATCGCTGGGGATTTGGAGAGGGTTTCGATTTCCGCCTTGCTTTGTTTGTGCAAGGCGAGAACGTCGCCGGCAACCATGTGAGACATTTTCAGAGATAATGAGTCTTGTTTGGAATGAAGTGAAGTGAAGGTGGTGAAAGCTTCAAGTTGAGAAATCAGTGAGATGTTCAACCACACGGTTCAACACAGAACACAGGCTGAATGTGAGGGGTGACTGTGATGCCAAGACACTACCCCTGGAGGGCTGCGCCACGCTGGGAGTCGGCCCTTCATTACCCCGCCTGACGCAGGATTGGATTGCCCGGACGCCTTGTCGCCACGACGCGAACCACGGGGCTCTACGAAGTGCATCCCTAAGCTCGAATACGCCTCACCCGGTGATCTTGAGCGCCATCTCACGCTCGCATCATGTCGACGACCTCAGTGTGATTTTTTTTTTTTTTAACATCAAACTGTGATTTTTTTACACAATATCGCGACATCACCAAAGTATGCCAGACACGACGAGAATCGGAATCCCCTCATGCGCTATCCGTCTCATCTGCCATGTTCCTGTCGGCCTGGTCAGCGTTCTCGGCACTCGTCTCTACCATGCCGCAGACGAGCTCGATCAGAGCATTTTCGACGTCATTCCCCAGGGAAGGGTCTTTTTTCGTGGGGTAGAATTTGTGGCGAGAGCGGTATGTCTCTAACCACCAGTCATCATGCCTGTCAAGTGTCAAACAACTATGTCCAGTCTCTGACTAATATACAGGCAACTGCCATGTTTGTATGGAACATTATCCAGTGGCTCTTCACCTTCATATGGGACAATGCGATCCTCGCTGCTGTCGGCGTCGTCGACTTGGGCCTGGCTGCGACTCTCCTGACGGGGGTTGTGTTCCAGTCTCGATTTATCCCCCAATCCTACAGCCAGTGCAGAAATGCCGCCAGCTGGAAGAACGGCGTTGATGGACGGAATTTCTTTGCCGTTTTTGCTACTGCCGCCGGCCAAAACGACAAAGATCCCGACACGGCATGCCGCGACTTTGTCAGAATCTGGATCCTCGCCATCGTCCTCGTCACGCTGTACATTATCTGCGGAACCATCAACCTTCTCGTCGGTCTTGCCGAGAAACACATCCTCCCTCCCGATCCCATTGTTGAAAGCAGGAAAAAACAACCATATCGCCAACCATTCCAACCTACATCGTGGCCAGATCCGCCAAAGAATCCGTACCCGCGCATCTACGGATATCTCATGCTCTATTGCCTTCTTTCCGATGCGCTGTATTATTTCTGGACAACCTTCCGTTTTGGGTTGCGGTGTTTGCGGAAATATCTTTCGTTCAAAATCCGCTCGCCACCTTCTTTTCCGGTTGACGACGAGGAAGCAAACGCAGAGCATCATTGTGTACCTAAGAAGAATGCGCCTGCAGCTGTAGGGGAAGTGGTTTTTTCCAACTGTTTTGTTTGCGCAGCGAGGATATGCACGGTATGTACTGCCCTTTACCTACCTTACCTACGTATCTTTTCAAATCATTGCAAAGCTGTCACACTGACATTTTTTATGGTGAAAGAAATGCCAATACCTCGACTTCATGGACCACAAAACCACGGCGCTCAACCACGTATACAAATGCCACCAGTGGTGTACTCGGTGCATGTTTTTTAAATCCAAGTCTTTTCTCGGGCTCGGTCAGACTCCTTCCTTTGTTGACGTCGGGACTTATTCCTCTCGTGGAGAAAACAAGCCACTTTGCCAATCTTGCCATGACATGACGTCGACGAAAAAGATCGATCTTCTCGAGAGGAGACAGCGGGCGGAAATCTGGAGACTGAATAGGCTGCCTATGCTGTGTCGGGCTTGTGAAGCCCCGATTTCCATGACAGGACCGAGGTGGTGGGTTAACCCTGGGACGACGATGGAGTGTAAGCACGTGAGCCATCCAAGGTGGGTTGGATAGCAATTATTTTGTTCATAATTTTTTTTTTTGTATAATTTACAATGATTTCATGAGGATTGTCTTGGTTGTGAATGATGCTATCCCTAAAATGACACCGAAGGGGCACCTACCTACAGGGATGTGCAGTTGCCTTGCGCGCCCGGTCCAAATAGGTGATGTGAGGCGCAGCGAGACACCATGCGGGGAAAATCTCGGCACGGGCTGTGCTTGAAAAATATCGCGGCCGAGGTTACCCCGTCTTATCTGCTGCACTTGCAAGTCGAGGCAGATTCCAGCCTGACTTCTCACTCTTTCACTATGTCGAGATTTGTAAACTGTTTTTCTTTTATCGCACAGATTTTGATCAGTCGAGAACAAAGGTGAACCAACTAACTTCCACCAGTCCCAGTTGAGTACCAGCCAGCTGGTAATCGCAAAATGGCCCAACTCAGAGCCATCGCGCAGCTCGTCCCCGTGCCGCGGTTCTCGCCATCCAACATCACGCCAGCACCCGACACTGCTTGGACACAAATTGGCAAAGGCAGCGACACGTTGCGCGGAGAGTTGGAAAAGCTCTACTGGGTAGGCATCAAGAGCGAGCTGGAAAACATCATTCGCAACGTCAAACTATGGCAGGACCCCGAATTTGCCGGCGTGGTGTTGGCAAAGGAAAATCCTGAAGAAGAGTGGGTTCATGGCTACACGACGTTTTTGGAACAGGTCAGCCATGAAGCGCGGGCGTTTGCCTTTCGACAGGGTATGTACCTACTTACCTATTTACCTACCTTGCTTACCTTTGTCATGGTAATGGTTCATAGAAGAAAGTGGAACTGACGAAGCACATGACAGGCAAAAAGAGAGAAAAGGAATACGCACCCGCAGTAGTTACCGGCGGTTTGAAGAGTCCAAAGTCTTATGAGAATGCGCTAAAAGAGGTTGCGCTGGATCATCATGCCGAGCGGCAGGTCATCAAGATTCGGCGTGCCGTGATTGACAACCTTGAGGGTTAGCTTCCCCCAAAAAGCCTTCCGAGATGAAAAAACCTGCTGACACAAGGCAGAGTTGGAAAAAACAAAGATACAGGATCCACTCCAGAAAGTGGTTTGGCTGTTGCTGCAAACTGCCGGCTTTCTCGACATGGAGAAGTTGATTGAACACCGTCCCCCGTTGGACAAGCTTAGTTTCTGGAAGAGGCCGGCGATCCCTCAGTGTAGGCCCTTCTATATCACCTCACCCATGAACGGCACGAGTCTAATATTCATGTTTGTTTTAGTATCCCTCGCCCAATTCGACAAACTCTGGCTTCCCCGCTTCCAACCCCGCCACTGCGAGAGGAGCGACTGCAAAGCCATTATCCGCGGAAGCATGTTCATCTCCTCTTCGCCTAACCACCCCAGTCTAGTCTGCGAAGACTGTTACCGGCAACATTACTACGGAAAGGAATGCTACCAAAAAAAATACAAGCACTGCGTCCTGCGCGAGTCCATCACCCCGGAAATCAGTCGTAATATCTGTCGCTGCGATAAAGTGCCCCATCATGATCCCAAGACCTGGGAGCCGGTGTCGCTATTCCCCGTTAGCCCAAAGGCTGAACATATCGACGCGGGGGGGTTCGGGAACCTGCAATGCGGCCTGATCAAGCTGGGGGAAATCATTGCCGTGGCGAAATCAAGGGGGCTGCAATCTACCGTGGGGGGGATCAACCCGACCAAAAGAAAAGCCGAGGAAGAAGAAAAGAAAGAGAAAGAGTCTGGGAAAACAAAAAAGGTAAAGGTGGCAAACATGAAGGGAGTCAGTCTCCACGACGAAAAGGAAAGCCTACCCACGTCAGGATCGACCAGCGTGGTGAGCGAAGCCCAAGCCGATGAGGATATTCCCGTGTTTTTTCGAAAGTTTGCAAAGAAATACCCGTTTGGGAACGTCCACATGGCGTTGAGGGTGGGGCCTTTGGTGGTGGAGAATGGGGTTGCTCAGTGAGTTTTTTTTCTCTCTTTTTTTCACCTGCCTTTACCCTTCGTGCCAGGATCAAGAAAGGTTGTTGATCTTTACAGTACCAAGAGTGGTGCGCTCATCACTGTTCGCGACCCGCCAGTTCTTCAAGAACGGTTCACCCTCACGCATAGACCCGAGGTTCGTCTCGCTGTCGGTGGCACATCCGACAGAATGGTTTGGCAACAGCCCGCCCCCCGGCCGAGCAACAAAAGCAAGCGGTACAAGGCCATCATGAAACAAGTTGTCGGCGCTCCCTTTACTGGACTTTTGCCGCAGGATATTGAGCTCGAGATTATCAAGGGTATTATCGAAGCGAGTCGTCGCCCCTTTGACAACGACGGTCTCCCCATTTCCGACCAAAACAAACTCCTCGACTCGGCGCTGAACCCCATCATGGAAAAGCTCAAGTCTCTGCTCCAAAACCGCGTGTCAACGTATCTCGACAGCATAGTGTCTCGACTTGTCAACCCATCCAACAACGTCACCTGGAGTGCTACCAAGAATAACTGCCAGGCGTTTTGCAACACGCTAATCGACCCTTGTCTTTTTTCCCCTCTCGTGTCGTCATCATCTCCGAATCCACTCTATCTAATGTCCTTTGTCTGTCCCGACGAAGGATACTTACAGCCCAAGATCAACTCCAAGTTCGACGTCCCCTCCGGTCTCACGGAAGAATATCTCTTGAGATTTCATTTCGGAAGACACGATGATGCCGACATGATTGATTCGCAACAGGAATACTGGACCGACTGGGGCGGTTTCGGCAAGACATTGTATCCTCATCAGCATCTATTTCCTTGGGATTGTACCGAGGCGTATGGACGGTACCCGACGCGTTGTGGCAAGTGTAATGTCGCGAAACATGTTTGGGCTTTTCCGTTTGATTCATGGTCGGTTGTGTCTCATCATTTTTCGCGTGATCGGTTTTTGTATCCTCCCTTGAATGGGGATGGGGATGGGGATGGGGATGCGGATGGGAAGTTGGTATGGGCAAAGAATCGAGTGGATTTGCTGAGAGCGTCAGCGGCGCTGTGTATGGGTGCAGTGGCCATGGCGAAGAGTGCCGAGTTTCGCGCGACTACTTCCTGGCTGCACCGGGTTACGCCGAATACCCCTGACCCTTCCACTCAACTTCCGCCAACTTCACCTTCTTCTCAAACCCAGGACGAGGTATCATCTCAACCACCACCACCAAAGTCACCTGAATCTCATCCACCCCCGGCCGCCACCACAGCCGAAACTCAAACCCTCCCTTCTTCCACTTTGATTCCCACAACCGACACTTTTCAAAAAGAGAACGAACTGTCTCTGCTAAGGGTAAAGCTCGGCGGGATTCACCGCGCGCAGCCGTTCTCTCACTATTTCGACTCTGGAACCTACCATCATTATTTCCTCGCTTCTTGGTCACTTTTATCTTTTCAAGAACAGGTTCTCGCCTATGAAGCGTTGCGCGACGGTCGTGCTAGGATGAGAGATGTTCCGTGGCGTACTTCCCCTCGGTTCACTCCTGATAAGACTGAGAGAAGATCTATGGGCACAGGTGTTGGGCTAGGCGGTGGCATCTTTGGAGAATTCGCCGGTGCGGCCGAAGGGATGGGTGATTTCGGAAGTGCAGGAGCAGGAAGCGGTCTAGGTCTGGCAGGAGCGTATTTTGATGTGGATTACGTGGCGTGTGATTCAGGGTTCACGGGCGGAGATGTTTGTGCGGACTCTGGGGCTGCAGCGGGGAGCGCAGGAGATGGGACAGGGGCGGCTTGTGCGACGGGTTGTGGGAGTACCTGTGGTAGTGGTTGTGGAAGTGCCAGTTGTGGCGGTCCGGCATGTGGTGGTGGAGGAGGAGGATGTGGAGGAGGATGTGGAGGCGGTGGTGGAGGTTGTGGTGGTGGCAGTGGTGGTGGATTTGGAGGCGGTTGCGGAGGAGGAGGGGGAGGGTTTGGTGGAGGTGGCGGGTATTAGACTATGTCCGCATTTAGCCTGTGACTTCCTACCTAGATAGGTATTAATCACGAGTTGGTTGATAGACTTGGACTTGGACTTGACTTGCAGCCCCTTATAGGCAAGGACGAGGGCAGACGCAAGAACAGCAGCCGGGGTGATCGTGGATAAGTGAGTTTCCAAAAAAGAGATTCGTGTGGGGTGACAAAGGCTCGTGGGAAGAGGGGGAAAAAGAAGGCGAAAAAGGGGGAGTTGGCTCGGTCGTTGCGTTTTAATGACCTTCTGGGCTGAAGGAGGCGTTTTTAAAACATTTGATATAAGACACCAATCGAAAAGAAGAAAAAGGAAAAGTGGCAAATGATATGACTCCCTTGATGCAATTCATCATTGCAAAATACAAAAATTTAGCAACGTGCAGCACACGCACCAAAAAAAAAAAAGTACTCCAGGGAATAGGTCAGATAACATTATACACCGCCAAAATGCCCTACCCAGCCAATGGTATGTCTTGAAGTGGGGAGAGACTGTGCTGCGTGTGCCGCAGAAACAGACCGCAGGTAAACTTCATCACACAGTTCCTAGCTAAAATACCTGAGTTAGAGAGAGGTACGCTTGGGGATGACAAGGGGGAAACAATGAACTGACTCTTGTATTCAAAATCATAACATGCATGTTCCCCCCCCTTCTTTTCCTTTCTTTTGCGACAATAAGTACCTAGGTAGATACCTAGCCATGTGCATAACCGTTAGGCATCGCCGGCAGCACATGATTCTGCATTCTGGTTGCGATGGCGGCGGCGGTAGCGGTATTGGACATAGACGCTAGCAAGGGCGAGAATCGAGGTGGCGAGTCCAAATGCAATGACTTGCGTGGCGTTTGATTCTTGCGACGTCCAAGCGGGACCAGGACCAGGGACGGGGCTAGGCTCTAGATTAAGACCAGAAGAGCTGTTGTTGTTGAAAATGTTGTGGAGACGAGGAAAATGCATTGTGGGTGGTGGGACAGAGAGAGCACACACGCTGATCTGCGTGAGAGATGGAAAAAAGGGTAAATTTCGGTTTTGAGATGGGAGACAACCCCACAAAGAAAAAAGAAAGTCGGGTGCGTCAGTATCTGCGAGCGTTCAACTAAACAGCGCTAGGTACGGGATTCAATCCTTTTTTTAAACGCCGAGAGCATCCGCAATAGCCAGGTCCGGGCGGACGGGTCTCAGTACACCTACCTTACCTACCTACCTACCTATTATCGATGAGACCAGATTATGGTGCTGCATGATGACGAGGCAGACCAAGACAGCGCCGTGAAGATGCGAATACTTGCGACGGGTAGAGCCAACATAGGTACCTAGATAGCTAACTATCCAGTGTTAATCACAGTGGCAGCTTGAAAGGCAGTGACTTTACACAACCCAAAACAGTCGGTGGGTGACACGGGGATAGCAGCGCGGCTATCAAACTAAATATCAGGCAAACAAATCAAGAGGCCGCGCAAGCGGGCTAAAAAAAAGTCAAATTCCAGGCAAATCTAACCCTCGCTATAGATTAGATTTGTTTTAACTAAATTTAGTTATGTCAGGCCTTCTGAAAGGTCAGGAAAAGAGGGGGGGAGGATCCTGGGGCCAAAAAGGTAAGGTAGGTACGCTGGGCTGGACTGACAATTTTGCCCCACTAGCGCACTAACAATTTCCATCCCCTACAGCACACCTGCAGTGACCTACTAGCAGATTATTTTACTGCACTAACAATTCTTTATTTGCCCGTACTAACCATTATTGAAGCAGATTTGCAAATATATTTGACACAAATAAACGCTGGGTCTGTTGGAGATTTGCAGCAACAAACAAAGGCCCTTCGTTTGCCTGGTCTTGGTTTGATGGCCGCCCTGCTCGGGCGTGCGTGGACAAGGCTGCTATTTTTTTCTGCCACTTTATTTGCGGGTATGTGCTCCGAATGTGCGATAATATGCGACGGATAATTACCTACCTACCTACCTAGGTGTGCTGGCACATCAAATTTTGGTGAGATACATAGGGAGCGCGAAAAACACGAGTGATCGGATGCTGCATTCGTCGAGAGGCCGGATACTGCATAAGAGGTCGGTAGATGGGAACCATTGGACCAATCCCCGTGACTGCAGAAAGTTATGCATGCAGACTCCTAAAAAAAAGTGCATGCAGAACCGCATCCGCCCGCGGTTGCGTCCTCGTCACACACGCAACGCCGCCTCCCGGACACGAACGGGGGCAAGCTGGCTCCAGTCGGCAGGGGCGGTCCCAAGGCAAGATTGACGTTCTTGTCAATAGTGTGCATGTAACTAGGTATCTATATATAAAAAGAGACCCAGATCTCGAGTCCAAACAGGACAGACAAAAACCAGACGCCAGCTCTCATCACCATCATCTTTTCACCAACCCCAATGACAATCAACTCCAGTCCTCTCTCTCGACCACATCTCAAGTCTCTCTCTTTTTCTCTCTCCAATCAAAATGAAGAAGGCCTACCCCCCTGAAAATCGTCCAAAATATCCTAGTCTCCCTGGCTTTCAACAAATACAGGAGGTATTCATTGATTGACACATAGTAAGATGGATTGATGCCCTCGCTGGGTAGGTAGCTCACTCTCTTTTTGGAGCACTCAAAACAATCCCTTGTTGAACTTTTTCCATCTCTTTTACCGGCTCTGGAGACTTTGGACTTCCCACTGTTTCACCTTTTTCTCCCACGCCCTGTCAATTTGGTATAATACCTTTGTAAATGTATTGCTCCATGGGTCCAGTCCCCGCCAGAGCGGGTGGTGGGCCTCAACTGGCCCAGCTAAAACCATAATCCCCTCCAACTCTACCACTTGGATTGAGCGCCTAGAAAATCCGAGAAATACAAAATAAGTACCTTGTGTAGCTACCGGTCAGGATCTAGTCCTCCTCCCCATCAGATTGGCGAATCTGCCAATGAAAAAACGCTTTTCTCGCATGAACCCCCAACCTAAAACACCGGGAACAAGACCCATAAGTAATAAGAGAACTTTTGTGCAAGAGACGCGTATGCTGTCAGTCAGATGGCCAGGTTATATATATAAGCTGCGTTTCACGGGGGCGTAATTGAAAACGGGACATACCTTTTCCGGACAGTGAACCGTTAGTAAGAATCGTGAGTCTTTGACGGAGCCGGTTGGGAGTCGAGAACTGCGTTATTTTGTCGTATAATCTTTCCGTCATTCGTCTCTCGTCTGGCAGAAGTCGAAACACCTCCTCCTTGATATCGCTATCCACTTTCAGATCCTGTATCCATTCTTTCAACGACGCGCAGTTGTACAGTGCTCTGGTCGGTTCCTCATCATTCCGTACAGGTATACTAAAGGTGTCGTCGATTATAACTTGGTGGGGGTTCCCGCCTTTTGTTTCTTGGAAACAAACCTCGACTCTATACCAATGAAGAGGTGTTGGTCTCTCCTCGTCTTCGGGATCGTCGTCCGAGTCACTACCTGCCACTGAGCTTGTCAGTTGACCTCACCGGGGCGAATTATTATACACCACACAACCTTGTGGTAGGGTGGGCGAGAAAACTAGACCGGTAGTCCTTACCAGACTCGTTGAACCCAGTTTTGTCTAGATAACTCGATTTTACCGATAAGCGCGGGTCTGCCCCGTTTCGCAAGAACCAAGCGACTGTTTTGGCAAAACTTGCATCTCTATCAGATGAAAGGGGGCGCTGGTGTTGGATCACCCATTCCTCGTGCAAAAAGTGCTGCCAGACGGTCATAGATGTTGTGATACCATCAGGTTTTTTACCAGCAGCTAAGCTGGATAACAGGGACTGAATGCTGACACTGGAATCTACAGGGACTGAAAGTCGTCGCGCGAGATGCGTCTTCTTCTCAAGGAGACCTCGTGTTAGCAGCAAATCCAACAAGGCGAAATCTGATTTTTCGTCGCTCAATGCCGATCCAAAGGGTGATTCGCTCAGCCGGTCGAAGAGGATGTATGCGAGGAGCGCCACTTTTGAGAAATTATCGGTGACACCAAGGTCCGTCTTCACCTTCCACAGGGCATATTTGGAATCTCCTTTCCAGAGGGTGTAGTATATGGGTCGGACCATAAAGAGGTCAGCGGGTCGGTATTGGGCCAGCCGCGTAAGCTCGGGGCTGCAACTAGCTAGGTACCGGGAGATTATACTCTTAAAGGTATATGAACACTTTAACAGCATTTCAATATTGAACGGGTGAGAGGGAAGGCCGTCGAGCCGTGCTCCGCCGTCAAAAGATTGGAACAGGCTGTCCAGGGTCTCCAGGAAGGCAAACGGGCTCCTGTCTAAGCTAGCCTGCTGCCTTAGAGGAAGGAGGATGGTCAAAATCGGAGCAAAATCGATTTTCTGGCTCCTTGTATTCCGTCGGGCTAGGTATATGTTGAAATCGGCCAAAAACATATGGGATATCATGTCCAACATATCGAACCCTTCGAGGTGTTTCGCCATCTCAATCTGAACCTCCTTCTCCGCTAGGAAGTCGGGAACTGATCTGTGCACGAATTGTATTACCTCCCTTGCGCAATGATGGTTAGGGTCGGAATTCGTCCCACGTTTGCTTGGCGTTGTCTCTAGTAGGCCTCCGGTACAGCCGCGAAGGCGCTTCTTGCCGCGCTCTATATAGTGAGCGCAGTCACTGGGCACTTCTCTCTTGAGGGGTTTGCTCATCGCACGCCCGTTATCGTCTTCGTGGGCGTCGAAAAAGGTGTATGCCGCCACACTTATCGGTGGTAAATTGAGCTCAATCGCTTTTGAGATCATCGCAAGGGTGCGATACGCCCGTCTCTTTTCCTGCAGCGATTCCAGGATATGCTTGTAGAGTATATTTATATCGACTGGTAAGCGTTTGACTCTCAATATCAACTCCTCAGGGTCGTCGAGGCCATCTTCAATGCAGCGTCTTAGGTAGCCGATGACCACTGTTACCCACTGGAAGATGCCTTGAGCTGCAAACAATATGTCGTGGACAAGATGGTCAAATCCAGCTGAACCAGAGACTTGCTTGAGGTCCTCGCGTACTACAGCCTCCATGTCCATGTAGGTGAGTTCATGAAGATGCAGCCTTTGCTCTTCTGAGAATGCGTTTCGAAAAGCATTTTCGTCCCGGCTAGATACGCAAAGTTTGATGCTATCAGATGACGCTGCCCACTTGTTCAGAAGAGAGGCCATCCATGCGTAGTCTTGCCGGCCCTTGATCTCATATTCGTCGAGTCCGTCGACGAAGAAGCAAAAACAACGATCCTGATATTGCTCGGCTCCGAGATTGGTGATCAGAGTTTCCAGTCCCTTTGTTATTTCGTCCTGCGTGATATCAAAAGACGGTTGAGCCTGCCAGGGGGTAGATATGAAGGCTTTCCAGGCGCAGGGAAGGGCAGTTGGCATAAGCTCGGGATATTGCTTCAAGAGGTCATGCAACAGCGTGCGACAAAGCCCCGCCAGAGACCTCTGGAGTGGCTGCGTACCACTTCGCCAAAAGTAATACTGGGCGAATGCCATTTGCCGATCACCTATGAAGACCAAGTTAGACGAAGAACCGGCGGGGCAACGGCGAAACTGGAGCGACGCTTACCGGCCCAGAGTTTGAGATACTCAGAGTCTTTGGCATTATCCCCCAGATACTTCATCAGGGTCGACTTTCCAGAACCAAGCTTGCCTGAAATATGAAAAACACCACTTCCATGCCTGAGCCAGGTTGTGAACCGCTCCCGAGCTTCTTGTCGCTTTCTTGTTGTTTCACGTAACGATTTTTCGTGACCCCAGAAGCTTTCCGCCTCTGTCTTGTTCACCAAGCTCTCTCGGTCTTGTAGGTCTTTAGATATCAGCCATCTAAAGGTTTCCATCTGAGCGTGCTCAATGGCATCATGCCGTCCGTACATGTCGTCGAACGCCAAAGCCCGGAGGAGACGGTGTTGTCCGATGGCGACTGAGATGCGCTCCGGGAGCGCCAGAAGAGACGCAATCTGCGACTGGGCGTCTTCACTCAGGCCGGAAGCAGTGACGCCTTGGCCAAGTTGGCGAACAGACTGATGGAGGTCCTCAAACTTGGCAGCGTCCGATTGGACCAAAGAAACCAGTCTCTGTAGGGTAGCACTCGTCTGTCGACTAGAAATCCAAATCAGCATCATCCACAAGTGATGGCAGCATCGACAAAACTTGTGTGGATTGCGAACCTTGTAAGAAATGTCAGCTGGAGCTGAAGTCGACCTCGCAGGGAGTTCAATTTCTGCTCCAATTCTTTCCGGTCATTCTCCTGCATTTTGCTTCTTAGGGCTGCCCAGAGACTTTGTCGCTTTGAGCCCTGATTAACAGGCTTGATGTCTTTGAGCATCTTAATGAGGCCTTGTGCCAATGAGCGGCACTCTTCAGCCAGATGACAAAGGTCCTTGCTCTCATCAGCGAGCTGTGCGCCGTCGGGTGGTCTAAGGTGGGCAGCGAGGCGTTCCAACTCGCAAGCTGCTTCTTCCGAGGTGCGATTCTCTTCCAGGGTGCCACCTGATGCATGGTGTATCTCGACGGCGCCTTTGATAAGTTTGGTGCTGAAGGATACAAACGACAGGATACCTGACACAAGTCCAATCGCCGTGATGGGGTCCATGGCGGGCGGCGATCAAGAGCTCGAAGTTGCAGGAAATTAAAATCCTCTCAGTCTTGCCGCACACCGATGCGGGGAGGGGATGCCTGATGATGCGCGCTGGCGACAATTGCTGCCTAAGCTGAAATGTCTGCGGGGTATTCCGGGATTGGTTGGACTCGCGCTCTCGTGGACCAATCTGAGCATATCCGGGTGCTGCCGGTGCATGGCTCGGCCGACGTTCATTTGTCGACCGCGGAGCCTGCCGAACTCGCTACACGTTTTGCGTAAGACATTGAGGGGAAACCGGTAATAGTCGGCGCTGCGATGCGCGAGGATGATGGAGAGGCAAACCATTGTCATGCTGTTACGGGTTCTGGGCGAATGGTGAACCTGGGGGTTTAGTCAAGTGGAATTCTCGAATGTAAAACGGAAGGAAGTGCTTGACCAACTCACGTGCTGTAGATTATATTCATCCAAGATAATGCTCCGGGAACTGAGTTTTACGAAGTAAAGGAGCGAGGCAAACTAAGCTTTTATTATATAATATCTAAGCTGTGGTTTTTCATTATTATATTGGTTGAATGGTTTCCGGAACTATCTGTCGAGCGGCTATTGGGCGATGGTATAGTACCTGCTAGGCGAAAAAAAAAAAAACATCCAGCAATCCAGGCTACCATCTTCCCAACTAGCCCTGTAGGCCTAATAGGGCCTTAATAATTAGATTTACTATAAGAAATAGACCTAGGTAGCTTTTTTTCCGAGCGTATATCGTTAATTTGCCACCCTTTACCTTACGTAGTACTTGACGGTGGTGGTAGTAGTAATGGTAGTGGGTAGGGCGGCTGGTAGGGTCTGCCCTGCCGGGTAAGGTAAGGCGGTGGCTTCGCTTCGTAAAGCCCACATTGACTTGGTATTTTAGGAATACCAGACGATGATGATGTCATCATAACGCCTGGCCGTGACTCCATGATAAAGGGAGCAAGTAAATGTCCTTGTTGATCTCTGTGGAATGAGGATTACTCCCGTTACCGCAAATGCAACCAGCAGTCGGGAGTGGGGACGGTCAAATCCCCTTTCTGCCGAATAATTCGCTGATCCCTGTCTTGGAACCGACAAGAGGACACACAGACCGATGGGCAGTCTCGGCCCGAAATCTCAAACTAATCAGCTGCTGTCACCATATCCATATCCACAACCCCAAGCGATCAATCGGCGCCGACGCGTATTCCGACCCCATTCGTCGCCTAATCACATCCGTATACGCCAAATTTGGAAGTTGGTCTACCAGATGAACCTGCGGCGGGGGGTCCAATTACTGCGGACCTCCAGTCGTTTGAGGTCCCCCTCAATCAATACTTTACCCAGTTGAGAAATCAGACTGAGACCCAACAATATCACTAACATCACGTTGTATACTATATACTCTTTACATGCTCATCAAGTCACGGCGTGACGACTGGAGGATGGGAAAACGGATCCCGTATAGATGATTTCCAAAGCAAAAACTACCACACACTGCACATGCGTGTAGGTAGACAAGCATTGTCAAGCCTGCCACATAACATGTAACCCCAGAAATCCATAATCGTGCACATCTCCCGTCCCAATCCCACTCCCAATCTGGCCTCGGAATCCCCAGACAGGCTTCCCTGTAATCGTCACAAACTACCTACCTAGACAGCGTGATGAAGAGACCGAGCTAGTTGTGCCCACTCCGACCATAGTGTGGTCTCCGGGACACTATTGTACCTACTCTGCCCGGGCTCGCGCATTTATTGTAACCGCTACGGCCATCTGTGGTGGTAAGAGGCACGCTATTATATCTAGGTACCTAAGGTAGGTAGGTAGGTACCTGGCCTCACTGGTTGCTCCTTGCCCTGTAAGAGAAAGTCTGCTCCGCATTCATCAGAATGAGGTCCCTCCCAGAATCGGCTGCAACGCCCGAGTCATCTTCTTCTTTTTGAATCCCCAGCTTCTAGCACTCCGGGTGTGCAATTGATACTTGCTACGACCCTTGCCCTGAACCCTGACAAGTGCCGTCCTACCCATTGCGTCCTTGTTCAATTCATCTTCTCCCCCCTTTCTGTTTGTCGTCCGTACAAATACAACCTTCACTATCGTCTTCACGCCCCGCTCTCTCAAGTTATCGAAGAGCTTTGGAAACTCTCTCAGCCAAGATAGCTGCTCGTTCCCGCTGAGCTTGTCAATCAAATTCAGATCAACAAACACATAAATCAGCTTTAGCCCCTCCAACACCGTCCCTAAAACATTGAACCAATCCCGTTCTGTCCGTGCGCTTTGGAACCTCTGTGCGCTGAGCGAGGCGGAACGCTCATCCATCAAGCTGCGGTTGTGCTGTAATATCTGCGAGGCGAGGTACTTGATGACATCGCCGCGTGCAACTTTGTCAGGTGACAGGCCTTTGCTGTCGAGTGCCCATACCCCGGGAATCTTGTCTGGGGATGCAATACATGTATTGATGGCGTGCAAGAGGAACTCCCATACCGCAAAGCGGTCGGTAAAAGAGCTGTGAATCATGATCTGGGAAGAAGTAGATGCTTTGGCCCATGCATGGACCGTGGGCGAGTGGCAGAGCGAGTCCACCTGACTTTGCGTTTCACGGAGACGGAGCAGCCGTTTTGCCAAAAGCGTGTTATGAGCAGCGTCGGGACTGGGCAAGACGGATGTGGAGAGAAACGTCATGACCTGTGAGAGCTGGATCTCGGAAAGTTGTCGATTGGTGTTGATCAGGCCGTTGAATTGGAGTTGGTTCGCTCCTACATTTGGGACGTAAGTTCCTAGTTGCTGCTGAGATTCTATCTTGGGCTTAGACTCACTATCGATAGCTGCTTTCAGCTCCACTATCATCATACGGCTTGCCTCGAGCTCCTTTCTCGTCGCCTCGAGCTCAAGGCGGACAGTCCGCTCCAAATCTTGGTTACTGGTTTGAGTCGCTTCCAATTTGAGCAGAATTTGTCTTTGTTCCGCTTGATTCATGCTGAGGGCAAGCCTGTCTATTTGGCGGATCGTGTCGTGAATGTCTTCCACGATATCCCTGAACCGAAGAGAGTACGGTCTGGTGATGGCCGATAATGCGTGCAGTATTCTTGGCTCTTGATACCACTTGATGGCCCGGACGGCGAATTTGACTAGATGGGAGTAAAGACTCCCGACCAACTCTTGCATCTCCTTCACTGGGTACAGCAGCAACTGTAGTTGAACGTGCCTGACCGCTTCACAAATTCGGCACAAGGCTTTAGATAACTCCTTGATCAGTGTTTCGTGGTTGATAACTCCCTAGGATTGCAGGCGATAAGTTACCTGATTAGGGTCTAGGTTCTAGTGCCAACTTACAATGAACACCAACTTCAGCAGCCCCCAGGCTACTGATACGTATTCGGGGTGATGCTGGGATAATACGTCCATAACCTGACTGTAAAACATGACCCTCGAACTGAGCCTTGTGATCCATTTTGATGCTCCTCCCCTCTTCTTGGAGTCATATTTCGACTTGGTTCGGTTGATTATTGCAAGTAGCTCTTCTGCCGTGGATGGCGTTGGTGCATTTGTCGCGCATTCGGTGAAAAAGCTACTGGCGAGAAGAGCTTGTGCGGTCTGGAAAGCATCTCTAGCGGAGAGAACCCTATGCCAGCCTGTTAGCTTTTGCGCGACATGCCGTCGTGGCCACGGACACTCGGTCTGGATATTCCACAAGCCAGTTGTTGCGAGCCAACTCCTGAATTATTGCAGGAGAAATCCCGCAGGAGTGTGGAACATTGGCTTCCATATTGGCTGGATCTTTCTATGAGATGGCGATCAAAATCGGCGAAGACAGTTTTTTCCAGTCGGCGAGAGAGGTTTGGGGCAGAGCGGGGTAGGGGGGCTGTGTCGCTGCAATGGGTGATTGGATGAGAGACTTTGCTGTCGTCCGCCCCACATTCATCGGGCGGTTTTGAATTGGTGTGCAGTGCAGTGGGAAATCCCGCTCTGCCTTGCTGCCTTGCCGCAAGCAACAATCTCATTCCGAGACCGCTGTCAACTTTGAACTGACAAAACATGTTCCCCAGTGATTGCGGTATGTTTTGCATGCACAGGTTGCCAGGGCATCGCCCATCAATCGATGCTGGCTCTGCACAAAATCCGATGCGCCAATTTGGGACGCCAGTGTCAAGCCGACACATCGGCATCGGTAGGGGGCTGCTTGAGAAACAGCTCCGGCCAATGCCTTGAGTGTCTTGGAAAAGCGCGGCGGGTGCGTTTGTAGCGTGTCAAAAAAGGCCGTGAGATGCAACAGACAGTTCTGGGGGGTTGCCCGCAGCTTGCTTATCTGTCGTGACGCCCCACCAGAGCCCCTCCTCAAAGTGGTCCATAGCGTTTATTTCTTTGCTGAGTCTGAGCGATGCCGTGGCCATGTGGATGTGGTATAGCGATAATGCGGCCATGGAATCGGTTGTTCTGTTTTGCCCAAGCTGCAGGCTGTCCATCTTCCAAGCCTCGGGGGTGCCTAAAAACTCGAACACAGTCCTATGCATGAAGACCACCTTAGCTGTGACGATATCCTGGCCGCCTTTGTTGATGCTTCGATCCAAGGCATTATTGTCATGGGCTAGCTCTAATAGCCCACCACAACGGCTTCGTAGTCGGCCCTCGAACTCTTCGCAGAGTTCCAGGCGGTCCTCGAACGAGAGCTGCTCGCTGGAGCGCACATCTGTTTCGTATTCCTGAAACAAGGCAAGTCCGAGAACTAAGAGATCTTTGCGCAAGAAAGGGGTTTCTTCTCCGTGGTAGGTGTGACATATGCTGAGAAGTTGGGCGCCTTGTGCCGTGTGTCGCTTGTTGACCTTGCCCAACATGTGAGTGAACATGTCTTCGAGTTCAGGCGGCAGCTCATCAACGCGGCGACGGATTTCGGAGAGCCTGTCGTAGTCGTTGAAGCCGTCGAGTATGGAACGACATGCCAGGATGACCCAAAGGAAAACTCCACACGACTTCTGGACAAGTTCCTGCAAAAGAGCGCGGGATGCTTCGGGTTGTCGCTGCCTGTGTCTTTTCATCGATGAATGGCTGCCGACTGTATCTTCAACGTACTTTTGGATGTCTTGCTGCGTGAGGTCTTGGAGCTGAAGTCTAGGAAGCCCTCCGAAGGCCGCAACGCAGGCGGGTATCGGCCGACTAGAAACAAGAATTTTGATACGACCATGACTACCGCCTGCGAGACTCTGAACGAAGGATATCCCATCTTGATAATCGCCGTGGAATTCATCGAGGCCATCGATGAAAACACAAATGTTCCCAGTTATCGAGACGCTGTTGGATATGTGTTTGAAGGCGAAACGGATCTCTGCGGGTGTAGGAAGTGCAATTTCGCCGACTGCGTGAATCCCTTTGGACCGATTTGACGCATTTTCCAAAACCTCTTTCCACATGCCGGGCAGTGCGTTCTGAATGAGCGATGGATTCTCCTTGAGAATCTGATAGAGCAAACTTCGGGACATTCCCTCGAGCGTGCGCTCTTCGTCGGAGCCGAGACCCGAGAAAAAGAAGTGGCATAAAAGAAGGCGCTCCCCGCTTGCCCATTCTGAGAGATATTCGTTGGTCACCGGGTTGCTGTAAATGTACTTCATCAGGGTTGACTTCCCGCTCCCTGCCTTGCCCGATAGCCAGTATGTCCCTGACCCCCGTCGCAGCCAACTGGGAAGGTCGTCCCAGCATACAGCGTTTGCCTTGTTTGTATTCGGTTCCAGCGCCCAGCGCAGTGTCTTATGGTGGTGGGGTGATATGCTCTCTCTTCGGTCGCTTATTTTCCTGAACCACAACGTGTCGAGCAAAATGCCTTGGCATGTCTCATCAATGATTCTCTTGGCTGACTGGGCAATACCTCGACGCCGGCCGGACGAGGCCTCCACCACGATGCTCAGTTGATCAATGTCGTCTCTGATGGGGGCAAGGTCTCCGCGGGCAACCTCTCGCAGTGATCCAGCGTCACCGGGGGCGGCAGGAACGATTGAGTCGAGTTTGGAGACGAGTTTCTCCAGATCCTGGATCAGAAGCTGGAACTTTTCCTTGTCCGAAATAATCCAGCGGGCCCTGCGATGAGCTGAGGTTCCTTGACCCTCGGTTTCCGTCTTTCGCTGAAGCGCCTTGGTGAATTTCCCCATGCGGGCCTGGCTGATTCGCCAACGCTGTCGGAGTTGGGTTGGAGCAGATGATGTCGAGGTTGCCCCATTGCCAAGGGGCAGTATTGGCTCGTCTAATGCGAACATTTCTGGGGCGACGCCGGCCGCAATTAGACGTTCGGTTGCGCTATTGTCGCCCGCTGGTAGCGTGTCAAGGAGAGGTTGGTCGACATCGCGCAGACCGTATGACTGACGCAGAGTATCGGCATCGCTAAGCGTGAAACGGATGATTGCCAAGATGCGAAGCACAAGACGACGCGTGTCGGGATTGTCGAGACGCTTGTCGTAATCAGGATAGAGAAGCCGGACGCGATCGGCCCACTGAAGGAGAAGGAGCTTCTCGATGTCCAACCTGGTGTCGAGAATTTCCAATTGCCGACTTACGTGGCGCGTGTCGGTCAGAAGTCCAAAGAGTTCGATAGTGTCCTTGAAGGTGCCGATGAGCCCAGCAAGTCCGGCCACTCCCAACGCGATGCCCACAATCTCAGCCATGGCGATTTGCAGAACGTGAGATCGAAAACCGTGAGCGAGAAGGATGGGAAGGTGCGCCCAACTTGACGGCATTTCTTGGCGTGAAGTTGAGGCGGCGCCAAAATGATTGGCTATCAATGCTCACCAGGGTTAGCTCGTCATGTCGCGAATGGTACACTTTCATTGGTGCCTGAGTGAGGAAGGCACGTTGGAGTTCGCTCTGTTTTGCCAGTGGTGCCTAGGTACCGAGTTCCGTTCTCGATTTTGGAGAAGTCGAACGAATGGACGAAACAATAGCAGAATCGTGAGTCACGTCATGTTTCGCCGCGTCAGGCTCGTCTCACACACAGGCTTGCACATAACTCCCATAACGTCCTAGAGAGAACTCACCTTTGGTTGAACTTTCGCCGAATCTTTGCTGAGCCTTAGTAAGTAATGGGCTTCCTCAGCTTCCATCGTAGAGTCCCTTGTCTAACGGTTCCACTGAAAATTCGCACGAGTCGCTTGCTCAGCGATAATTAGATAAATTTCTGGATGTGTGAATGCCGTTGGGACCTGCCCTTCCTGCGATGTCATTGTATACATCTCCGTTCGATATTTCCCTATTTGAATCCTATTTAGTAACTTCTACGAAGAGATGCAAATATAATAATCAGTTACCAATTGTCATAATGACGATACAACTGCAGTGGTTGAGACGGTCTCTGCGAGACCCCCCGTTCCACACTCGGAATGAACTTGGCTTCCCTTGCCCCTTGCATAATATAAAAATACCAACCTTTACTCTATTTCAAATCTGACCAAAGCTTGGCCTCTATCGACATTCGATTAATCGTAGTGTAAGCCCGGAATGATTTCCATCTCTTAGCCAGCTGTAAGCAATGAGTCCTTGGCAGCGTGTAAGATTGCCAAGATGGGAACAGCGAAACCTGGTTCATGTCAAAAATTGATGCTGTATTTATCGTCAAAAAACTTGGCAGTTTAAAGATGCGGTTCCAAAACGTGACCCAAGACTTTAGCTGAACCAGGCGGGCGGCGGTTCCACAACACAGCCTCATCGCTGCCATTGTAAGCCCGGGACAATTTCACCACCTTTGCGATAACCATAAACCAACTTCTCATGGGGATCGTGTAAATGCTTGGCTAAGATCGGGATGATATTTCGACAAATAGGAAAAGGTACCAGGTATAAATATGAGATGTTTGGACGAATATTCTATCATCAGAAACTCAACAACAAGCCATTCAAGTCAAACAATCATATCATCTTCCTATTCCTTACTCAAACAATAACTCATTCCTCACTCAAAATTCAACAACAGTCGTCAAAATGAAGTTCTCATTCACCCTCCTCACCGTCCTCGCCGGCCTCGCCATCGCCAACCCCACCGCGGACGCATCCGCCGATGCCCCCGCCGCCCTTGATCGGCCCATTGAAGTGCGAGCCCTCGACGGTAATTGCGTCCGCTGCGTCCGACGCGGATGTGGAAACGAAGCGGTTAAATGTCTGAGAGGACTTCTCCCGTCCAAGATCATCCCGTGTTTGGCCCTCAAGTGTGCGGATGATTTGGCGAGGTGCTGCATTCTGGATTAGTGGGTTGTTGGGATGGACTGTGAGGTTACCTATCCGGGAGAGATGTGAAGGGTACTTTGGATGTTCGGTTGGTTACGCGTGAGCACATTGGAATTGATGTTTGTTGCGAGGCTTTTCGTGAGGGGGTATGGATCCTACGGTCTTTTTTCGCAGATACGACTCACCTGTTTTATGGTGCTGTCTACTTAAAATAGGGTATCAAGTTTGGATCACATGCAGTGTTTATTGAAGTAGACACAATTGCGTTGTGCTCAAAGCGGACTCTAGAAAATCGCATAACTTTCTTTTCTGCTTTGCCTATCTCCGTGCTCAGCTCCGTGTTGTTTTGGGAGTCGGCACTCATCTTCATCACCAAGGCCGAATGTCCAGTTCTGGCAATTACTGCAAGTCACAGGTGATTTCTTCTTGTCAGGATCAATAGCCGTTCATTCCCAGGAACGCAAAGCTGCCAAGCGACATCTCACACCGCATTCACATTGATAGACACACAAGGGCGACTGGAAGCAAAGATTAGGGCCTGGCCAGGCAAATATATCGATATAAGGAATGAAAAACAACCTCAAAAGTAACAGCCGTATATGGTGTAGGTGCATTGAAAAACACCACCGCCACCACTTTAAAAAGCGAGCGTGAAGAAATAATAAAAAACACACCATCGCCAGCCACCGCGGCCCTGGCTAACCTTTCACTACATCCACTTTATGTACTCTCGATCTTTGATTCCTGTAGGACCATTAGCAGCTTGAAGCTCCCTAGCCTGGAAAATATGGAAGCCACTACTATTGTCAGGTAGATAGGTAAGCTGGTTTGCCTATTACCGATGACCCTAGATAGTCTCGCCCAGTGGACGGGTTATTCAGTTGATCCACTGGCAGCCGCTGCCCTTGGAGCCGCAGTTCATCTAGATTATTTTCTGTTAGTGCCTACCTAGATATAACTAGCGGAGAAAGAAAAAAAAACTCACAATCGACCGCGGGCCATCCCAGCCGCACTTCCAGTTTCCACAGGGCTTGATCTGACCCTTGCACTTGCAGTTATCCTGACCGAGGTGTCGGGCGCCGTTGCAAAGGGGCTTGTCGGCGTTGCTGCAGCGCGCCAGGATAATATGGCCTTCGCCACGGGCCGTCAGGTCGGTGGCTGGCTCCTCAGCGGCAGGAAGAGCAAAGGCACCGGCTGCGAAAAGAGCGAGGAGGGAGAAGTTGGTGATCTGCATTTTGGATGAAGCGGTTCTGAAAGAACTTGGAAAGTTGTTTTGGGGGGAGTGAGTTAGTGTATCTGAGAGAGATAAAGATGCTGGTGAGTGATGGAGGATGGAAAATAGTAGATAGAAGCTGGGAAGTTGGAGAGGTTTATATAGCCGTGTAGTTGTCGACTCTGCACCTCTCCCTCGCTTCCTTCCGTTTCTCCCCCCCCCCCCCCCCCAGTCTCTTCTTCCCTCAGTCTCTTCCTGGTGCGGTTCTCTAGTGTCCGCCTGATGCAAATTTTCTCTAGATTCCCCCTGCTATGGCAGTGTTCGGGCCGTCTTGTCGATCGCAGCCGCAAATAGCGAGGCAAGGTAGATTGTGAAGCCTGTGATGTATGTCGGCCGCTCTTTTTCGCAGGGATGTTTGTCGTGATGATTCACGAATACTACCTTGGAGATGGATTTGAAGCCTCCCACTGGAACTTAGGGGCTCACTTCGACTCCTGTCCGTCCATGAAGTAATGATTGACTTCGCACAACTCGCATTTCATCAGAGTCTTGATCGCAAAGCGAAAAAGAGTTACCTTAGCCTCCCCCTTTCACAGTACCGCTGTTGTGTATAATCTCAGGTACCTAGGTACCTAGGCAGTGCGCAGGATCGTCGTCCTAGAGTTACGGTACACCGAGCCGGGTTGTGATGTTGGGCAAGTCTTGAACCAAACCTCACCTATCACTGTACCCTTCCCGCTCAGCTTGTTCAAGGATGCTACTCAAGACTAAGGAGGCTGACTCTGTCATCGGATAACTCACCCTTTCTTCCAGGTTGGTTGAGAAGCAGACCTCTCTACGAACGGGTACGTTGCCAAGACTTTGTTGTAGTGCCAGGCTGTGGTTTACTTGCCGCGCCTACTACCGGACATGGCATCGGACATGACACGTGATCCCACCAAATACTATCCTACTAACCCGGTAACTTTGGCTAGGTACCCGATTAAGGTGACATTTCCGCTAGCTTCCCGTCTAACGTCGGCCGTAGGATTTCAACTCAGTGAAAGACGACACCGGGGCATAATTTGACCGGGGTTGTCTTTAGAGTACTTCTCTTCAATTTCATGACAACATATCTCCCGTAATTAGTATGGTGAAATAGGGTCACTAGCAACAAACAAAAAAAAGAAAAAAAGGCAGATAGTCTCTTTTAACCTCCCATGGCTCGCTCGCTCCCATCTTGCAATGACGAGTGGATGATGAATGGATTGAACTACAGCGTCATGTTTAGGGAGGTAGGAGATTGTTATGGTTTGTATTCTAATGCGGCCGTTTAATGTCACCTTCCGGATTCTCCATCTCGGATACTGTAGGTACCTACCTAGGCTGATAGTAACCACGTTCAAAAACTCCTCCTAGTCAAGTGTTGTCTTTAAGTCAATCCCGAGTGGCGATGTCTATTGAAGAAGGTTCAGTTCGCTTATTGAACCCATCTCATCAAATGACGCGGCTGCCGCGCCTCCGTCACATTACTGTATGATGCCTGCAAAACAACAAGAGTTACGCGCCACACCGTCATCCATAGCAATGATGCCTACACAATGTTCCCCCAGACCTCAATTCACTCCTCTTCCCTTCTTCCCTACCCCTCCCCTCATTACCGGTCTGAGGGGGTTTTTTTTTTGTCCAGCTGTAGTTATACGGTGTAGATAGTTTTGCGGTTGTTCCTGTGATGAACCGATGAAAATTCCTTATTCTAGAAGGAGCACACTATTTCTAAAGGCAAGAACTATCACCTACCCTGCCCTGCCGTAAGGTAACTGCCCTGACTACCCTTAATTGCCCTAATCACCTCCCCCAACTGTTACATTGTATAGATATATATGTTTATGTGTGGTCGGCCCTTTATAGTAGGGTGATTTAGTCTGGAAGCAGTAAACCAAAGGTGGTATACCAACTTACTTGCCTGCGGAAGCCTGGCGTACGGCTCGTTGTGGGGAATTGGGTTAATTAGGTAGAAAATAGAAACAGGGTCGCCGTACAGCGTGCGTTGGATGGCCAAAGTGATGGCGATGCTAAGTCTTTTTTTAAGGGTTTGCATGTTACTGTCCTTTTTTCACTTACGATTCACTCATTTTTAACTATGGGCTGAACGTCTACTGGGTTATTAAGTTTAGATCACAGTCAGTTTCATTAAATATAAAATTTGGGCAAATCGCAAAACATTCATTTACGCTTTATTTACAAAGTATCTCTGTACTCTACCCCTGTCGCTCACAGATAAAACCTCCCCGCATTCACATTGATACAAAGAGAATCACTAAGAAGGTTAGGCCCCGCTAGGCAAGTTTATTTATCGACTTAAAGAATGAAAAAGGCCAAATGAACAGCCACGTATCTCAGGTAGATACCTAGGTAGGTAGGTAGTGTGTGTGCGTTGAATCCATGAAAACAACACAACACAACCACCCACCCCCCCCCCCCCCCCCCCCACACAAAAAAAACAAAAAAAAAAAGACAAAAAAAAAAAAAAAAGAAACACAAACACTCGACGACCGAACA